>Ga0272449_1000806_pt1 | contig 35319 bp, 54 predicted proteins | sample YNPCB0241_FD_198679 | JGI IMG/M metagenome (GOLD analysis project Ga0272449, IMG submission 198679) | Hot spring sediment microbial communities from Yellowstone National Park, WY, United States - YNP-CB-024-1 | ecosystem: Environmental > Aquatic > Thermal springs > Hot (42-90C) > Sediment...
CCGCAACGCACTCCATCGTAGCCTACAGCATCTTAGTCGCGTTATGCCTGTGTTTATAGCAGTTGTTCTCGTGAATATTTATAGGATTGATAAACTTTTCTGTTGATAAAGTGGGGGTATGTCAGCCCCATCAGGGAAGCGGGCGAGGTCTTCATCTTTTCGTGCCCTAAAAACAACGCCGCTTGCAACCCCTGGCACGACGCAACTCCCCCCCTTCAACAACACTTTCATGCCCGAAACGATGGCGCTTTCACTTGTAACCTTTCTAGGTGCTAGCCTCAGCGGTCTTGCCTGCAAAATAAATATCTTCCCGTCTTTGTCCATTGCCCACTCGCAATCCACAGGGAACCTGAAGTGCGCCTCGAGTGCCCTCAGATGCGATGCCAGCTCCAGCACCTTTTCGTCCTCTAAAACCCTTGCGCCCCTCATGCTCTCGTCGCACCACACCTCTTCAATCCCTTCCTCCTTACCAAGGACTAACATTTTTGTCTTGTAAGCAACATGTGCTTCTACCTTGTTCCTGCCCGGCCTCCTGTCCACATAGTAAACATCGGGACTTGTCGTCCCATCCACAACAGGCTTCCCCAAGCCCCATGTGGCACTGACCATCATCCTCTCCATCTTTTCGTCTAAAGGGTCAACAGAATACGCAACCCCAGCGCAGCGCGCATCTATCATGACAAAACACCCAACAGCCATTGCAATGTCTTTCTCGTTGTAGTTATGAGTGTGCATGTAGAAAAGCGCCCTTGGGCTGAACTTGCTCGCTACTACCTCTCGATAGTGTTCTACGACCTTTCCAAGCCTTGCACCCAGACATGTAGAATACTGTCCTGCAAAAGAGGTCCTCGAATCTTCCAGTGTTGCGCTAGACCTTACAGAAACCCTTGCCTTACCTTTTGTGCGCCTGTAGAGGTCGTGGGTTTCTAGCCTTATTGCTTCTTGCACTTCCTGCGGCAACGGAGTCTTCAGCACCAAAGATTGCATCTTTTTCGAGGCTTCAAGTATGCTTGCAATGTCCGAGAAATCTGTTTCCTCCCACACCTTTTGAAGACTATCCTGAAGCCCTGTGCCTTCCACAAAAGCCCTATATGCAAATGCACTAATCCCAAACCCGTCTGGCACAGGAAGCCCAACCCTGTTCGCAACCTCGCCAAGGGTCGCAACCTTCCCTCCAACCACATCTGCGTGCTCCCTTCCTATCTCCTGCAGCGGAAGGCAAAGTTTGCTAAGAGGCGTGCCTTTGACTGTCACAAACTCGGATTCGATCTGGCTGTGCAGTTTTGCAAGGCAATCTTTCAAAGCGATGTATTTAGAATCCGAAAGCGTATTCAGTGCTTGGACCATCTTACTGACCTGCTCGTGGATCTCGAGCCATTTTGCCCTAATCTGCTCTTGCGTGACTGGCTCATCGCTGAAAAGCATCCCCTCAAGTTCCGCCATCCTCTCGAGCGCCTCGTTGTTCAGGTTCAAAAGACTTCTGAAACTCTCGTACTTCTGCCTGAGCTCCGTTACATCTTCAGTTTTGTTCTTGAACAAAAAATCGAATATCCCCATCAACCCCGCCTTACAAAATCAAACCCATAGTCCCCTGACAGGAAGGCATTGGCATAGGCAAGCGCGACCTTCTCGTCCTCCATAAGCATATCTAGTTGTCTGGAGGCGATCAATAGGCGACCCAACATTACAAGCGTGTCCTCTATTACTTGTTTTGGTCTTTTCCCGAGCAATGCCTCGACTCTATCGCCCTCCACATGGACCTGGAAATCGTGGCACTTCAGCACTGTTGCAAGGAAAAGTGCCCTTCGCTCCCGTCTTTCTGCAATAGCCGCCCCCCCAAAGAAGCAGAATCTTATGTAGTTCTGATCAACGAGCTCAGAACACATTGCGTCAACTACGCTGAAATGATAGGCAAGCCTTGTATAAAGATGCACAAACTCATTGGCGATGATGGCGTATGCAGGCTCGCCGTACCTCTGGTCATCTGCTGCACTTGTCACAACGACCGACATAAACCCCTTCAAATCAAAGCCCACAGGACCAGCCCAGCGCACCCTCGGGTCGCTCATCCCTTCCACAAGTGCTACAAATGGGGGGCTATCAATCTCCTGGATGCCAACAACTGGTTTGTCCGTCTTTATCGCGTTTCCCACATCAACGATCCGAACCTCCATCGGGCATTTCCATTTTAGTTGCCTACACCTTTTCCGTTCCTCCTTTGGAAGTTCGCTTATGCTAAACATCTCTGTCATCGCCTTTTGGTGGGCAAACCTTGCGCAATCGTGCAGTGTCTTGCAGTGCTCGACCCTGAAATCGAAAGACCTCGGGTCGTGCAGATGAAGAGGTGCAATTCGTTCTATCACTGTCTGCATAATGGGACTTCTTGACTCTTGAGGCTTCTTATCTATCGCTTCGATCACGCATCCATCATATACCTTCCGCTCCCATGCGTCAACCGTTATCTCCTGCCCATCTCTTAAAAGCCCCATAATCCCTTTGACCCCCACGAGCATCGGCAAGTTGAACTCCCTTGCAACCGTTGCAAGGTGCCCTGTGGCACTTCCTGTTTCTGCCAATATCGCCCTAACCTTTCCAACAGCGCTTACAAGCCTTGGGGATGTGGTTGATACTACGAGGATTGAACCAGAAGGGCACTCCATAGCCCTGTCAACATCATAAAGGATATGGACAGGTCCGCTTGCCACGCCACCACACGCCCTCACCCCTCCTGTTACAAGCGGAGGCTTACTTACAATAACCCCTGTCGAAGATGATTTCACGGATGAGGTAAGAAGTGGTCTAGACTGCACCACAAACATCTCCCCGTCTTCTGTAAACACCCATTCAATGTCCTGCGGGGAGCCAAACTCCTCTTCACACAAAAGCACAAGATCCAAAACCTGTTTCGCAATCTCCGCTGGCACAGGCTCAGATTCATAAGACTCTTCCAGCAGACCGTCATAATTGACCCTCAGCGAGTAATCCCTTTGCCCTATCTGGTGGTCAACCAGTGTAAGCCCTTTTTTTCTGCTAAACGAAAAACGACAAGGATCGACCGCCCCTTGAACGAGAGGGAGTGCAAGCCCAGAAACCCCAGAAACAAGAACCAAATCTTCGTCCTCGAACGACCTCGAATATGCAACGCCAGCAAATCTTGCCCTAAGCACAGGCATCACAATCACTGCCATCTTTATGTCTTCGTCAAGGATCCCCTTGAGCCATCCGTATCTCAATGCACCTGCACGATACTTGCTTGCAACCACACGCTTGTATGCAGAAATCGCGTCTTCCTTCTTGACAGGAAAAACGGTCTCGAACTGACCTGCAAAGGACGCCTCAGAATCCTCGACTGTTGCGCTCGACCGAAAGCAAAAACTTTGAGCACCAAGTTTGTCCATGCTTTGCCCTAGTGCAGACACCAGTGCATCTGGCACTTTTGCGTCAAGTATCGTCCTCGAAATCTGTTCGCACACTTGCTCGAGTTTCTTTTCGTCTTCGTATGTGTCAAGGGTGAGGGATTGTCGAACGATGTCATAAACCCCAGAAGCCTCGAGGAAATCGTTGTATGCATAAGATGTCATCACATAAAAGGGCGGGACCTTGACAATCTTCTTTTGAGCCAACCTGGCAAGATGCGCCCCCTTTCCGCCCGTAATGCCTGGATTCGTTGAATCAGCGTCGAATGCAGACAGAACGGGCTTTCCTATCTCCATTGGTCTATCCAGCGATAACTTTGAGGCAATGAGCCTGTCTATCTCTTCGACCTTTCGCACTAAATCCGGATACCGTCCACCGCTCATCTCGTTCAGGCACAATGCCATCTCGCTTGCATTCGCCCTTATTTCTTCTATAAGTTCTTGTGCATCGCTCCCTGTTAGTGTTGAAGGAACCTCACAAAGTTTAGAAACCGCCTTCAAGAAACTGTCGTTGGCAAGGCAAAGCCTTTTGAAATACTGGTATTTCTCGCTAAGACTTACTTCCTTAGGCGTTTTGCGCCTACGAACAAGCCTCCGTAATAAAGCCCATATCTTGTGCATGTTTTCTTATATTGCTCGACAATCTGTTAGCCAGCGAAGATCTTGATGTAAAGTTTTACCACGACCATGATTACGCCTACAAAGGCTAGTACTCCAAATCCAAGGCGGACGCGAGGACCTCCAGCCATTCTGGTAAACGAAGCGCCGACCTGAGCCCCTATTGTTGTGCCTAGAAGAAGTGCCAGAACAAGGACAAGGTTCACATTCCCTTTGAAGGCATGGGTTATGACGCCATATCCTGCGCTAAACATGATCTCGAAAAGGTCTGTCCCAACCGCTACAACCGTTGGACATCCAATGATATAGACAAGTGCGGGCATCCTTATGAATCCACCACCAACGCCGAGCATCCCTGAAAGAAATCCAGTAGCAAAACCAATACCCAGCACGACCCACAAAGATATGGATTCTATTCCTGATGCTGGCAAGGAAACCATGGGAGGGAGTTTCATGGCACGCAAGCGCAACACAACACCGCTTGCTGGCGCATCCGCTGCCTTCAGATCAAGCCTGCCCGCTTGCCTTTTCATAGTTCGTAGCGATTCCTTGATCATACCGTGACCAAGGAAGATGAGCAGAAGGATATAGACAATGCTCATTACAAGGTCCATTATGCTTATCTGCTTCGAGGCGATCTCGATTATGCCCACATGTTTCAAAGCCTGAAGCACCTGTGCCCCTACCTCCACGCCAGTTGCAGTTCCAACGATCATCAAAAATCCAAGTTTGAAATCAATGTTCCCAAACTTCATATGGCGGACAGTTGCAGAGGCTGACATGCCAGCCATCTGTCCAAGGTCAGAGCCCACCGCGACATTGTATGGAATGCCGAAAATGACATTTAGCATGGGAACCATGAGGAAGCCACCGCCAACCCCAAAGAAACCTCCCATCGCACCGATGATAAAACCGAACAGGGCAAGATAAAAGAAGTTTGCGACTATGAGGTTCTTGAGTTCGTCGACCGCCTTCACGCAGTCGGTCGCCAAGACACCTGTTCCTGCGAAGGCAAGCGCGGATGACAAGACCAAAAGTGCCAGAATGGACAAGAAAATAACAAAAGCCTTAGACTTCATGAATTAGTGCCCTCCCCGACCGAGTTCCACACCAAATACCTTTTCTACCAACCTGAGGGCGACGCCAACGAATACACCAAAACACACTGGAAGCGCCACCGCTACCACTATGTAGGCAATGGATGGCGACCAGTCAGGACACATGGTGTTCCCCGAAAGGTCTGAAAGAAAATCAAGGATGTTCATGGGAGCTCCTCTTTCAAAAAGAAACAGACTTTATCAGTGGTAAGCATCATATTCTTTTATCGAGAGCCTTACGCCCTTCACCCCTTCCACCTTCATAACAGTCTCACGGATTTCGTTTTCTGCCCTCATCGTAGTCCTTGCAAGCAATGCCCCAGCAGGCAATATCGCTGCGATGTCCACAACCCCTTCATTTGCGGTCACCTCGCACTCCACCCCCCTTGTCTGAGGATTGCCTGCGAGTGCAACCTTCACACGGCAAGCAAGCAAAAAGTCTTGAAGCCTCTGGCGCACCGCATCTGTTACCTGATATTCGGGTTGCATGACACAAGCCTGAACAACCTTGCACGCTGTCCTTATTGACATGTTTTCCAGGTTGATGACCAGATCATACAATGACGGGTCTCGCCAGTCCACTCCATAGATGAACTTAGTCCACCTAATCCTTTCATCATCAACTGCTTGTATGTATTCGACAGCCGCATCGTGGCTTAGATGTTGCCTCTCCATCACTGCCCTTACACGCATCTCTAACGGCGCAATCAAGCGCACTCGGAGTAAGGCGCTTAGTCCCTTCAAAAGCAAGTGCCCCGCGTGACCATGATACACCAAATCGCCACTAACCGCGTGCTCTGCCAACGCAGCCTGCACAGCGATGATATAGAGCCTTCTGTCCGATGTGAGCCTTGCCCAAAGCCCTGGGCTCTTCTCGAACTTTTTGCTTAGCACCTCTTCGGATACCCCTAGCTTCTGCGCCGCCTCGACTACAACCTCTCGTCCTACGCAAGGGTATCCAAGCTCCTGAGCCAGACACTCGGCAAGTGCCTGACCTCCGCTCATCGATCCTCGTGAAATTGTAATAATAGCCATGCTTCACCCCATACAAAACAACACGATTTTATTATACCCAGAAACCAATGCAATGGCGATTTATCCGAAAGTTGACTCAATCACATGATGTCAATGAAAAGTTTGACTGATGTCAACAAGATCACATTTTATAGTCGCAACCATCGCCCAACTGGTCAAAACTATTACCGTTTGCTTGGGACACCCGCTCTTAGCGGTCGAGGTCGCATGAACATCTATCTCCCCATAGCAGAGGTCAGTATAAATCTGTTTTTCCTTATAGGTCTGGGGGCGCTTGTGGGCTTTTTGAGCGGGCTTTTTGGTGTTGGGGGTGGCTTCATAATGACCCCGTTGCTTATGATGGCTGGAATACCCCCAGCAGTTGCCGCTGCAAGCGATTGTAACCAGATTGTTGCAGGCGCCGCAAGTGGCGCTTATGCACACTGGAGGCTCGGTAATGTGGACTTCAAGATGGGGATTATCTTACTTCTTGGAGGTATTACTGGGGGGACAATCGGGGTACAACTCGTAAAAGTGCTAAGAGAGCTTGGAAACATCGAGTTTGTTATGAAGGTTGTATATGTTGTCTTACTTTTCACGATTGGCGGTGCAATGTTCGTAGAAAGTTTGAGGACGATTCTGGCATCACGGCGCAAGGCTGCGGTGCAGAAAAAGGTCGAACAACAGAAGCGGTCTTCATTCCTGGGCAAGGCTCCCTTTGCAAATGGAGTTCAGACAATCTGGAATCAGGACATCCGCTATCTTCCCCTTCTCTATTGCCTTGTTCGTTGGGTGCATTGCTGCGTTGCTGGGGGTTGGTGGCGGATTCATCATGGTCCCTGCCATGATCGATATCATAGGGATGCCAACCATAGTTGCGGTAGGCACTGACCTTGTTCAGATCGTTTTGACTACTGCCAATGTGACACTTCAACAAGCAATAAGAAATCACACTGTTGATATGGTTCTTGCATTGCTTGTCCTTGCTGGTTCTACGGTGGGCGCCCAGATTGGAGCCAGAGTGGGGCGGAGATTAAGGGGGGAACAGATAAGGGTCCTTTTGGCCTTGATCGTGCTGACATTTGCATTCAAGTTTGTCTATGATCTGGTTGCTACTCCATCTAACTTGATCTCTATCGGTGGCGGGGCAGGGGGAGGTCACTAGGATGCGTGGCTTTTTTGTGCATGTTTGTGCCTGCATTAGCGCTTGCGGTGCAGGAGGTCGCTACCGATACGAGCGCAAGCGAGATTGACATAGGACTCATGTTTGCTGGAGACCATGTATATTTCTTCGGGACAGTGCCAGAGGACGGGGTGGATGTGGTGGTGCTCCTCGAGTCAACCGAGGACGAACCGGCGGTAGTGAATGTGAAGGGTCGGGTTGGACCTCTTTGGATGAACACCAAGCAGTTCTCTGTTTCAGGTCTCCCATTGATGTATAAGATTCACGCCACAAGACCACTGAATGAGATAATGGACAAAGCGCTTGCACGGGAATTGGGGTTGGGCTACGATGTTTTGAAGGAACGGATGAGCATAAAACCAATAAGGGGCGAGGTGGAAGAAGGGGATAAAGACCTCGTATTTGATGGGATATTAAAGACCAGGCAAGATGAAAACCTGTATAACATTGACGAGAAACGCGTCGAGGTAAAGAAGGGAAGGCTTTTCAAACACTATTTCAGGTTCCCATCGAAGGCAAAGGAAGGCAAGTATGTGGCTACATCTTTCATCTTCAAGGACGGAAGACTTATTGGCAAAGGGGTTGACGAGATCGTGATAAAAAAGACTGGGCTTGAAGCAATGATCGCTACGCTTGCGCATTCTCATCCTGCACTTTACGGGGTCCTGGCTGTTTTTCTTGCAGTATGCGCTGGGCTTTTTGTGGGCTTTATCTTCAAGACAAGGGGAGGACATTAGTATGCATGAAATCTTGGTCGCGGTGGACGGCTCTGAGGCTTCAAAGCGGGCGCTCTTGTTTGCACTGAAGATTGCGAAAAGCATGTCCTTGAAGGTGTCGGTCATAACAGTCATACAGAGCAGGCTTCAGGGCTATAGGGCAGGATACTTTTCGTTCGTTGACAGGCATATCTTGCAAGAACTTCGAGACTTTGGGAAAAAGGTGCTTGAGGAGGCGGAGGAGGTGGGGAAAAAGGAAGGCGTGACTCTGAGCACAACCCTCCTCGAGACAGAAAACGAGGTCTATGAAGAGATAGTGGATTTCTTGAGCAAGTCCAAGGATGTTTGGTTACTTGTGTTAGGCTCTTTCGGGCATTCCTTGAGGGACCGTATCATTTTAGGGTCAACAACCCAAAGGGTGCTTTTCGAGATAGGAAGGCGCAACCTAAGCGTCCCCGTAGTCGTAGTCCCCTAAATAAATCGCTCCCAATACAAACGATAACAGGGTAGTCACAGTGATGACACCTTTCGTCTGAGCCCCAAAAAATTCGAAAAACGGTGAAACGAATTCGTGAGAGACAGCGATTAAGGGGAATGGAATGCGCGACAAGGTCGCGCACCTTATTCGAACGGGTTGCAAGTGCTTTTTAGGGCATCACAACACAGGAGGTCAAAGTGAGCGTTAGGGTCACAAGTGGAACGGTCAGAGGACTCGAAGGAGCGCTCGTGCATGTCGAGGTTGACATGCAGGCTGGCGTAAGTCGCTTCGACATCGTTGGATTGCCCGAGACAGCCGTGAAAGAAAGCAAGGTTCGGGTTCAGTCAACCTTGCGAAATCTTGGGTTTAGACCCGCCTCCAAGGCAATAACTGTGAACCTTGCGCCTGCTGACATTAGAAAATCTGGGTCGTATTTTGATCTGCCAATCGCACTCGGGGTGCTCGGCTGCTACGAAGCCTTCCCTGCTGAAGGGCTTGAAGGAAAGATGTTTCTTGGGGAGTTGTCTTTGGATGGAAGCATAAGACCTGTGCACGGGGTCTTGCCTATGGTGATCGCTGCAAAAGAAAACGGCATAAGTGAAGTGCTAGTGCCAGAAAACAACGCTGAAGAGGCATCGGTCGTAAGCGGGATAAAGACCCTTGTTGTGGATTCGTTGCCAGCCGCAATCTCGTATCTTAGGGGGAACGATTGCCTTAAGACAGCAGTCCCACAAAAGCCCAGTTCTGGTCAAAGAAGAATAGAAGACTTTGCCGATGTGCGTGGACAATCTTATGCCAAAAGGGTCTTAGAGATTGCAGCAGCAGGCAGGCACAATGTGCTGATGATAGGACCACCAGGTTCTGGTAAGACCATGCTTGCAAGAAGACTTCAGACTATCCTTCCGGACCTAACCTACGAAGAGGCGCTGGAATGCACAAGGATCTATAGTGTTGCAGGGCTTCTGAAAAGGGGGGGCGGGCTTATAAAGTTTAGACCTTTCAGGTCTCCGCACCATACAGCATCAGGGGTATCCTTGACTGGGGGTGGTTCTTTCCCCAGACCTGGCGAGGTATCGCTTGCGCACTGCGGGGTCTTGTTTCTGGACGAACTCCCAGAATGGCGCAGGGATGTGCTTGAAACCTTAAGGCAACCGATGGAAGACGGGGTTGTGACTGTTACGAGGGCGTCAGGGACATACACCTTCCCTGCGGACTTCTTGCTTATCGCAGCAATGAACCCGTGCCCTTGCGGATACTTTGGAGACATGAGGCACAAATGCTCGTGTTCGCCAAGGGATATTGCTAGATACAGAAGCAAGATATCCGGTCCGCTTCTGGACAGGATCGACCTGCATGTAGATGTTCCAGCAGTGCCTTTCAAAGACCTTAATAGACCCATGCCAAAGTCCGAGACATCCGCAGAGATAAAGGCTAGGGTGGAAAGGGCAGTGATGATACAAAAAGAGAGGTTCAAGGGAACGGACACGAGGTTCAATGGCAGGATGACCCCTGCCCAGGTGAGGGAGTTCTGCAAATTAGGCGAGGATGCAACAGGTATTTTGGAAAGTGCAGTTGAGAAACTTGGTCTTTCCGCAAGGGCGGTTGACAAGGTGCTGAAGGTCGCAAGAACCATCGCTGACCTCGAGGGGAGCGAAGAAATAAAGGCAGTCCATGTGGCTGAAAGCGTCCAGTACCGACTGCTGGACCGTTATGGTTCATATTGGGCGTAAGGTCGGGACGCCCAGAAGGAGGTTTTATCATGGCTAAGAAGGAGTCAAAGTATCAGGTGCTCGACGAACTTATCCAGAGCGTGGATAAGCAGTTTGGGAAGGGGACACTAATGAGGATAGGCGAGAAGCCAAGCGGTGCCTTCCCTGTGTTTTCGTCAGGGTCACTTTCGCTCGACATGGCTTTAGGTATCGGCGGGATACCAAAGGGCAGGATTGTTGAGGTCTTCGGACCAGAGTCCTCGGGGAAAACAACGCTGTGCCTCGAGATGATCGCTCAAGTGCAAAAGGCAGGAGGGGTCGCGGCGTTCGTGGATGCGGAGCATGCACTCGATGTGAGATATGCCGCAAAGGTAGGTGTCAAGGTCGAAGAGCTTTTGGTTTGCCAGCCTGATTGCGGTGAGCAGGCGCTGGAGGTGGTTGAAAGCCTTATAAGGAGTGGGGCTTGTGACCTTGTCGTAGTTGATTCGGTCGCTGCACTTGTGCCAAAGGCAGAAATAGAGGGCGATATGGGAGATGCACATGTTGGGCTTCAGGCAAGGCTCATGAGTCAAGCACTTCGAAAGATCGTAGGTGCTTGCCACAAGCACGAGTGCACGGTTGTTTTTGTAAATCAACTACGCCAGAAGATCGGTGTGATGTTCGGAAACCCTGAAACGACAACAGGTGGAAATGCCCTCAAGTTCTATGCAAGTATCAGGCTCGAGGTGAGAAGGGTTGGAAGCCAGAAGAATGGAAAGGAGGCAAATGGAAACAGGGTGAGGGTAAAAGTGGTAAAGAATAAACTTGCACCGCCTTACACCGAGGCTGAGTTCGACATCATCTTCGGGGAAGGGGTGGATAAGGTGGGAGACATCCTCGAGACAGCCGAAAGACTGGGGATCATCGAACGTTCTGGCTCATGGCTTTCATTTAACGGCGAGCAGCTTGGACAGGGAAGGGAGGCTGTGTGTCAAAGACTCGCTGAAGACCCAGGGATTTTCGGAGAGGTAGAGAGGAGGGTCAGGGAGCGTCTGTGCTTAGGCGTGGCTTAGGGGTGCCTCAAGCGGTCAAGGCGCCAAAAGTCTTCGAGGAGACAAGGCTCACTCTCGCTTTGCCACTGGTGAGCGCGGGAAAGATTACTACGAGCTCAGGCTTATTTTGAGAAGGCGTCGTTATCCGCACCAAGTGGTTTTGCCCAGGGACCATCGGGAATGTCTGCTGGCGTAGTGAAAAAAGTAACCGGGAGGTCGAAGACCTTATGATCGCACCTCATCTTGCCAAAAAACCTTCTGGCGATGATAGCAGGATGTCGTTTCACCTCTTCTGGGCTTAGGACAGGCTCTACGCACTGGGCTAATGGGTCTTCTTCGAAGAACCTCTCTCTTGGCGTCTCAGAAAACCCCTTTTCAAGGGTTTGAGCGTCGAGCGAACCGAAAACACGAGCCAGCTCTTCCTGGAACTTGCTTTCTAGCGCACAAACACTTACCACTCCACCATCTTTGTCCTTGTAGAGTCTGTAAACCGAAAGACCGCCCTCCAAAAAGCCATATCCCTGTCTTATGTCTTCGCCTGCAAAAGCCCGTGCAAGCAAGGGGAGCGAAAAAATCAAAGCGCCATCGAGCAATGCGCAGTCAATCTCTTCAACACCCTCTTCCCTTTTAGATAGCAAGGTAGCCATAGTAACAAGAGAAACCAATAAGGCGCCCCCCACATCTGCAACCAAAAAGGGAGGAGGGTTGAGCGAGCCATAGCCAGAAAGCGCACCAGAAAGCGCCATGAAGTTCAAGTCATGTCCAGCCCTGTCTTTGTAACTACCGTGCTGTCCATATCCGCTCATCCTTACTATCACCAGATTCTTGTTGCGTTCTTTCAGAACATCCACAGGAAACCCAAGACGGTCCAGCACCCCTGGTCTGAACCCCTCTACAAGGCAATCGCTTTTCGGGACAAGTTCAAGCAGTCTTTCCCTGTCGTCAGGCCTACGAAGGTCAAGGCACAAGAACTTCTTGCCTCTGTTCAGGCAATGAAACAGAAGGGAAGCACCACAGACCTCAGGCTTTAGATAGCGCACTGGGTCACCTTGAGGTGGCTCGACCTTGATCACCTCTGCCCCAAGGTCAGACAAAAGTAAGGTCGCATACGGTCCAGGGATGTTTGTCGTCAGGTCTATTATCCGCTTACCTTGTAAAGGTTTTGTGTTCAATCGAGCCTACCAGCCCTGCGGGGAAAGCACCTGTCTGAGCTTCAATGCCATGGCTATATTCCCTTCGACCTTAAGCCTCCCCTGCGTGAACGCCTGCATCTCGTTTAGCCTTCCCTCCACTATTGCGACAAAGTCATCTGCCTTCATCCTGAGCCTCACATCCATCTTAGGCGCAGGTCCTGTTGCGACTTTGGGCGCGTTCAGGTCGAGGTGCCATGTGCCTCCGTTTTCGCCTTCAAGGACGAACTCATAAACCCCGCCAATCTTCTTAGCCCTTTCGGGGTTCTTCCCGATCCTTGCAGCAATATCGCCGTTGATGATTTCCTCTGGTGTCCTCTTTTTTTCCACTTTGAACCTCCGATTGCAAAGCCCCACTAGTTTAACAAAACTGGACTATCAACACAACTTGTTGTCGCGATCCACGAATGCCACGCTAATCTTAGTGGATCGCTTCCGCTTCCAATCTTGCCCGTTGCACGCTGGCTCATGGCTAGCGATCACTGCAAACCACAATCTTCGCAACTGACCTACTGAAGCCTTCTGTATCCCCTGCATTCCTCTCCGATCAAGACCGATGCAGTCCGCTCAAGGCTTTCTAATGACTGGAAACCCACAAGCCTCGCAACCTCTTTGCCCTCCTTGCTCAAAAACACGAACACAGGGATGCCATTTATTCCATATTGCTGTGCAAGCGCCTTGCCTTCGGGGCTCTTGACATTCACCTGTCTCACCTCGACCTCTTTTGCAATGCACTCCCTTTTAAGTGCGCCGACTACGGGCACCATCTGCTGGCAGATGGGGCAGTTCGGTGCGTAGAACTCGAGGATGATTGGCTTATTCATCTCCTCAACCGAAAAAGCCTCGCAAGAATCAGATTCCGCAGAACAGGTCTGCCCATCTGCGATGGGCTGGGCTTCCGCTATCTCGGCAGGTTCTTTGGAAAGAGGGTCGTAGAGGATCGAAGATGTCGAGGTGAGAAGCAATATCCCCGTCGCCAAAAGCAAACCGCCCGTAACCTTTTCGAACACAGGCAAGAAGTGTTTAGTCTTTGACACAAAAGCCTGAGCCTTGCCAATGAACAATGCGAGCAACACCAAAGGCAGACCAAAACCTAGACTATAAACAAAGAGCCAGAATGCCCCTTCCATCACGCCAGTCGTTGCAAGCGAGGCATAGGTCAGTACAGCACCCAAAACAGAACCGACGCATGGCGAAAACCCAAAGGCAAAAGCGAAGCCAAGAAGAAATGCAGATACAACCCCTGTCTTAGGAGCCCCAGTTTGCATGGTCTGGAACCTCGAAAAAGAAAAAGGCAACTGAAGGTAGCCAAGAAATCTAAGGCCAAGCAAAAAAATAAAAAGCCCAGCAAGTCTTTCGAACACCTCCTTGTGCTTCAACAAAAATCTCCCCAGCCCAGATGCGGAAAGCCCTAGTAGTGAAAAGACGATAGAAAAGCCAAGGACAAAAAATATGGAGTTTACGACAGGGGCAAACCTTTGCTTTTCGTCCAGCCCTCTTGCCATCAGCGAAAGATAGACAGGCACAAGCGGAAGCACACAAGGCGAAAAAAAGGTAAGTATTCCAGCAATAAAGACGACAGGTAGGGATAGGTTTTCCATCGTGTAAACCACCAAAGGTTAATGAAATCTTGGTATCAGGACAGAAAAAGTCAAGTTTGCTTCTGGCGGATTGCCTTTGCAAGTGACCAACCGCTTGCACAGACAATGAAAATGCCTGCAACCAGGATCAAAACTGCGAATATCTGCTTGTTTGGCGTCTCTTTGTCCAGCAAGGCATAGGCTTCACGGATTTCGCTATCAGAAAGGCGCACATTCTTCTTCAGGAACTCCTCGATACCAGCCTTGAAACCAGGCGCTTCTGTCACTGGCATGAGCCATCCCTCCGCATCGAAGTGCGTGGCGAAGAACTCCAGCGGGACACGATGCTGTTCAACCAGATACTCAAGACCCTCGGGGATCTCTGTCTGTCCAACTCTCAATGATACCTCTGGTAGGGGTGACTCTGTCCGCACAAGCACATTGTAAATAGGGCAGAAGAAGAAGCGATATTTTTTTGTTTCTAGCTCTGGGTAGCCGACAATCAAGTTCTCCATCCGCACATACGAGTTTGGTTTCACATCGAGTTTTGTGACGCCTTTTGCCCTAAGTTGCCTTACATCCCCGATGTTTACCGGCGTGCGATTCGCAAAAAAGTATATGAGATTCGCTTTGAAGCTCATTACACTCCAAAGGGAAACAACTACCGCCACAACGAACACTAAAGCCCTTTTTGCAACAGCCTTGTTCTTGCCGGACTTCCAAGCGGTTTCCGTTCCACTTAGTTCTTCTTGCTCATGCAAGTTGTCCATACTTATCCCTCCATACCATCAGAACATTCGATTTTTTGCCGTTCCTTCAGAAGTCTTGCAACCTCCCTCGTCCTGAAGATTGCGGTCGCCAAAGACAGCAAGGCTACAATGGTTACCACTCCACCCAAGAAAAAACCCTTCGGAATCACCGGGAAAATCCATGTTACGATAGGGTCGAAGATCGCACCTGCTGAAATATACACGATCCTTTCTGCCCTTTGCATCAAACCTTTATTGAAATCAACCCCCAAAGATTGGCCTCTTGCCCTTGCATAGGACACCATCACAGCGCCCATAATCAATAAAAATAACGGATACAAAAAAGCGGTTCGCCTAAAGAAGACTCCAAGACCAAAAAAGACCAGAAGCTCGCCAAACCTATCCAGAGTAGAATCCAAAAATGCCCCCTGAGCGCTGACTGTGCCAGTCTCCCTTGCGAGCCATCCATCGAGCGAATCGCAAGCCCCAGATAGCAGCACAAAGAAGCCTCCGAAAGTCACCATTTCGAAGGCAAAGCAAAGCATGGCGACGAAAGCAAAAACCAGCGACATGTATGTCAGTGTATTTGGGTGGAAGTTGTGTCTGCTAAGGTACCCTGCTATGGGTCTTGCCCAGTGATACCACCACTGCCTGAAGATGTAGTGCAATAGAAACGAATGCTCCCTTGGAGTCGGCGCTTCTGGGCGCTTCAGGTGGGGGTTGTTGAGGCGGAATATCACAACGGACAGTGCAAAGTAGATGAAAAGCACTGTTCCGAATATAACCATTACTATGCTTGCAATCCGTTCCCAGTGACTCATGCGAGGGACTTCGATAAAGACGCAGGTATTTTTGCGCCTGTTTCAATGAAAGTCAAATGCTTGTTCAGGCGATGAGCTCTTGTTACGAGCCAAAAAGGGGTCACACACAGCCAAAGAGGTCGCACCACAAAAGGCACTTTTTGAGTTTGAGACCGCTTGCTCCCAATAAGCATGCTCAGGGTTCGATGCTCGAACCAGTGGGAGATAAGACCCGTCACCTCGAAAATCATTCAAACATATTTTTCGTGAGCGGCAAAAATCCCTTGACTTTGGGTTTTTTTTCGATAAATTACTGTGCCCTACGGCAGGGGCGTGCACCCCTGTCGCTTAGACCTTGAGCGGAGGAAATGGATGCCGACGATCAATCAGCTGGTTAGAAAGCCAAGAAAGCCGAAGCCTCGTAAGAGTAAGTCGGTCGCGTTGACTGGTTGTCCGCAGAGGCGCGGGGTTTGCACCCGTGTGTATGTGACAACCCCGAAGAAGCCTAACTCGGCGCAGCGAAAGGTGGCGATGGTGAGGATGACGAATGGCTATGAAGTGATCGTGTATATACCTGGCGAAGGTCACAATCTTAGCGAACACTCTCAGGTGCTAGTGAGGGGAGGTAGGGTGAAGGATTTGCCAGGTGTCCGTTATCACATCATTCGTGGTGCACTTGATGCGAAGGGCGTTGAAGGCAGAAAGAAGAGTCGCTCGTTATACGGGGCAAAGAAGACTAAGGGCGTGGTGTAAGATTTGGAGGATTTATGCCTAGGAGAAAAGTAGTCCAGAGACGCGAGATTGCTCCCGATCCTGTTTACAACGATGTCCTGGTGGCAAAGTTTATCAACTGTATGATGCGCTGCGGAAAGAAGAGCGTGGCAGAAAAGATCTTCTATCGAAGCATGGACATTATAGCCAACAAGACAAAGGAGGACCCGATTCTTATCTTCAAGAAGGCGATAGAAAACTGCAAGCCAACGCTCGAGGTGAAGTCTCGGCGTGTTGGTGGTGCAACTTATCAAGTTCCTGTGGAAGTTAGACCCGAAAGAAGGACATCTCTGGCGATTAGGTGGATCATAAAGGCGGCTAGAGAACGGTCAGAGAAGGGCATGGTTCAGAAACTGGTGGCTGAAATCATTGATGCCTTCAACGGAAGAGGTAGTGCGATAAAGAAACGTGACGATACGCACAAGATGGCTGAGGCAAACAAGGCTTTTGCTCACTATAGGTGGTGAGGATGATGTCTGGGCAGTCAAAAGTTGACCTGATGCGTCTAAGAAACATAGGGATCATTGCCCACATAGACGCAGGGAAGACTACCACCACCGAAAGGATCCTTTATTACACTGGGCGTTCCCACAGGATGGGTGATGTAGACGAGAAAACCGCCCAGATGGATTGGATGGAGCAGGAGCAGGAACGAGGTATCACGATCACCTCTGCATCCACTACATGCTTCTGGCGAGGGCATCAAATAAATATAATAGACACCCCTGGGCATGTTGATTTTACCGTTGAGGTCGAAAGGTGTCTTAGGGTGCTGGACGGAGGGGTCGTCGTGTTTTGCGGGGTTGCAGGGGTGCAACCACAGACCGAGACCGTCTGGCGCCAGGCAGACAGATATAAGGTGCCGAGAATTGTTTTCGTCAATAAGATGGATAGAGCGGGGGCTGATTTCTGGAAGTGCGTTGCGCAAATAAGGTCAAGGCTTCGTGCTCATGCAATCCCTGTGCAAATCCCTTTAGGGCGGGAAAGCGGGTTCAAAGGGGTCATAGACCTAATCGAGATGAAGGCTATTCAGTATGACAGGGATGCCCTTGGCGCGACCTTCAGCATCACGGAGATCCCAAAGGAATATGAAGAGGCAGCAAACAACGCGAGGGAAGACCTGCTGGACTCCCTGGCGGACTTCGATGACAACCTTCTGGAAAGGTATATTGCTGGTGAATATCCTTCTCCTGAAGAGATAAGAGCGGTCTTGAGGCGCGCTACTTTGTCTCATCAAGTGGTTCCTGTGCTTTGCGGTTCGTCCTTGCGCTGTAAAGGTGTTCAGCCATTGTTGGATGCAGTGGTTGATTATCTTCCGTCACCGCTCGATTTGCCACCTGTAAAGGGCATAAATCCATATCGCTCTAACGGCGTTTTGGTGGAGGTCGAGCGTTCACCATCCGATGAAGAGCCCCTGTGCGGTATGGTGTTTAAGTTGATGAATGACCCATACGCTGGGCAGCTTGCCTTTATCAGGCTATATTCTGGCGTGCTCAAGGCTGGTCAGGTGGTGCTAAACACCTCGCAAAACCAGAAAGAACGAGTGATGAAGCTCGTAAGGATGCATGCCAACAAGAGGGAAGAGATACCATTTGTTTCTGCTGGCGACATTGCTGCGGCGGTAGGGCTTAGGTCCGCTGTCACAGGCGATACGATATGTGACCCCGAGGCTCCTATAAGGCTAGAGGGCATGCGTTTCCCTGACCCAGTTGTGGACCTGGCTATCGAGCCCGAATCGGATTCTGCTCAAGACAGGCTTTTCCAGAGTCTAAAGCGCCTTGCACTGGAAGACCCATCCTTTAGATACAGGGTTGACCCCGAGACCAACCAGACCATTGTGTCTGGAATGGGCGAGTTGCACCTTGAAATCATAGTTGACAGGCTAAGAAGGGAGTTCTCGGTCGAGACAAAGGTTGGAAGACCTCAGGTTGCTTATCGTGAGACTGTTACGAGAAGCGCGGAGGCGGAAGCAAAATATATCAGACAAAGCGGTGGGCACGGACAGTATGGGCATGTGATTCTAAGGGTCGAGCCCTTGCCCAGGGGTTCTGGTCTGGTCTTCGAAGACAGGATTGTTGGTGGGGTCATTCCTAGGGAATTCATCCCTGCTGTCGAAAAGGGTGTAAGAGAGGCAGCGCTTGCTGGTGTGCTTTGTAACTATGAGGTGGTGGATGTGAAGGTCACTCTCCTGGATGGGTCTTATCACGAGGTGGATTCCTCTGACCTTGCGTTCAAGGTTGCTGGCTCGATGGCGTTCAAGGATGCTGTGATGAAGGCGTCTCCTATCATATTGGAGCCCATAATGTTCCTCGACATCAGGGTACCAACCCACTATCTTGGAGATGTGCTTGGGTTTCTGTCCTCTTCAAGGGCAAGGATCGTGAAGGTCGAGCCAGAAGGGGATTTGCATGTTGTGAACGCTGAAGTGCCACTGGGTGAGACATTCGGATACGCTACCAGGCTTAGGTCGCTAACACAAGGTCGGGGGTCTTTTGCTATGGAGTTCTTGCACTATGCACCTGCTCCAAAACAGGTTGCTATAAAGGTTATGGACCATGGGAGGATGACTAGTCATGGCTAGCCAAAGAATAAGGATAAGGTTGAAGGCGTACGACCATAAGATTTTGGATCAAGCGGTTGCAGAGATAACGAGCACAGTGAAAAAGAGCGGCGCTAGGGTCGCTGGTCCCGTTCCATTGCCCACAAAGGTCAGCAGATACACGGTCCTGCGTTCACCGCATGTTGACAAGAAGAGCAGGGAACAGTTCGAAATCAGGGTGCACAAAAGGCTGATAGACATTCTGGACCCAACAGCGCAAACTATCGAGGCTTTGACGCACCTTGATTTGAGCCCTGGTGTTGATGTCGAGATCAAGCAGCTTGGAGGCGCAGATGCCTGAGGTGGATGTTTACAACTGGAACAAAGAGAAGGTAGGTACCATCGTCTTATCGGACGAGATATTTCAAGGGGCAGTTCGACCGTACCTTTATTACGATTGCGTGAGGGCAGAGCTCCTGTCAAAGCGTAGAGGCACGGTGCTTGTCAAGAACCGCTCCATGGTGTCTGGTACGACAAGGAAGATGTATCGCCAAAAAGGAACAGGGAGGGCTAGGCACGGGGATAGGAGGGCTCCTATCTTCAGACATGGCGGCGTGTGCTTCGGTCCTGTGCCTCGTGATTACGAAATAAGGGTGCCTAAAAAAGTTAGAAGGGCAGCCATCATTTCTGCACTCACCGAGCGAACGAGTTCGGGTCATCTTGTGATTCTGGATAGCATGGCAATGGATGAGCCGAAGACAAAGAAGGTCTTCGAAGCGATGAAAAGGTTTGGTCTTGGCAGTGCCCTTTTTGTTGACTGCGATAACAGGACGATGTCCCTTTCGTGTCGCAACCTTCCCAACGCGAAGTTTCTAAATGTAAAGGGACTGAACCTGTTCGATTTGCTCAAATACGAGAACCTTGTAATGACGAAGGACGCTGTTCTCCAACTTGAGGGGGTTTTGAAGCGATGAAAAGCCCATACGATGTCATAAGAAGGCCAATAGTCACGGAAAAGGCAAATCTGGATAAGGAAAGGCACAACTGCTACCACTTCGTTGTGCCCATGAAGGCTTCGAGACAGGAGATAAAGGAAGCAGTCGAGAAGGTCTTCAATGTCAAAGTCGAGGATGTGCGAGTCATGATCGTGCATGGGAAGGTGAAAAGGGTCGGCAGGAGCATAGGCAAAAGACCAAACTGGAAGAAGGCTATCGTTCAGCTCAAAGAAGGTTATAGTATTGACATCTTTGAAGGGCTTTGATTGAACGGGTGGAATATGGGAATTAAGCAGTTCAAACCGACATCGCCAGGAAGGAGGACGATGACTTGTTCCGATTTCTCGGAGATCACTGCGACCGAGCCCGAGAAGTCCCTTGTCAAATGGAAACATAGAAAGGTCGGACGCAACAACCTCGGAAGGATAACATCAAGGCACCGAGGGGCTGGGAACAAAAGGCTCTATAGGATTATTGATTTCAAAAGGGACAAAGTTGGAATCCCCGCAAAGGTTGCAAGCATCGAATACGACCCGAACAGAAGTGCGAGGATTGCACTGCTTCACTATGCAGATGGGGAAAAGCGATACATACTTGCGCCTTTGGAACTTAAAGTAGGAGACGAGGTCATTGCGTCGCCAAATGCCGAAATAAAGCCGGGGAATTGCCTCCCTCTCAAGAACATTCCGCAGGGCACTCATGTCCACAACATCGAACTAAAGCCAGGTCACGGAGGGCAACTTGTTCGTTCTGCTGGGTGTTCTGCACAGATCATGGCTCTTGAGGGCGGGTATTGCCTTTTGCGTTTGCCGTCAGGCGAACTTAGAAAAGTGCCTGAGGATTGTCGTGCGACCATAGGGGACCTTTCAAACCCAGACCACGAAAACATCAGCATAGGCAAGGCAGGCAGGAATCGCTGGCTCGGGATTAGACCTCAGTCTCGGGGCGTTGCGATGAACCCATGCGACCATCCTATGGGGGGTGGTGAAGGAAGGACATCTGGGGGAAGACCGTCGTGCTCGCCCTGGGGATGGCCAACAAAGGGCTACAAGACCAGAGGTAAGAAACCTTCTGATAGGCTTATTGTTCAGAGGCGGAAATGATGAGGTGATGGTATGCCGAGGTCAGTAAAGAAAGGTCCGTTTGTGGATGAACACCTTATGAAGAAGGTTCAGGAGGTGTTGAGTTCTGGGCAGAAGAAGATGATAAAGACTTGGTCCAGGCGCTCTACGATCGTGCCCGAGATGGTCGGTCTTACGTTTGCGGTGCACAACGGCAGGAAGTTTATTCCCGTGTTTGTGACCGAGAACATGGTCGGTCACAAGTTGGGCGAGTTTGCGCCCACTCGCACCTTCCACGGGCACTCGGGCGATAGGAAGGCTAAGGTGGAACAGGGATCTAAGTAGCGAGGTGTGATATGGGCTCGAAATCTGATACAGAATCAAAAGTTGTAAGGGCTTGCGCTAAATATATCAGGATTTCCCCCAGGAAGGTTCGATTGGTTGCAGATGTAATCCGAAACAAGCGTGTGGATGAAGCCCAGACAGCTTTGAGGTTCATCCAGAGGCGTGCTGTCCGCCCTGTTTCAAAGGTGCTCAATGCGGCGATTGCTCAAGCCGAGGCTATGAAGATGAATGTTGATAATCTGTTCGTCAAAGAGATTTATGTGGATGGCGGACCAACGCTGAAAAGATGGCTTCCAAGGGCACGAGGCATGGCTACGCCGATACTGAAGCGGACAAGCCACATAACTGTTGTGCTTGCTGAAGAAGGATAAACTTATGCAGGGAACTTTGCATTTTGTTTGGAGTTACTTGAAGTAGGAGTTGCCGTGGGTCAGAAGACACATCCAATAGGTTTCCGTATTCCTTACATAAAAACTTGGGCTGCCAGGTGGTATGCAAAGAAGGAGTATGGCAAGTGGCTCATCGAAGACCAGAAGGTGAGGGCGCTTGTGAAGAAAAGACTTGCCGAGGCAGGGGTTTCTTCAATCGAGACCGAAAGAATGCTTGGAAAGTTTAAGGTCTCGATCCAGGTTGCAAGACCCGGCATAGCCATAGGCAAGGGGGGTGAAAGGATCGAGGAGCTCAAACGAGAGATTGCGAAGATAGTCGGTTGCGATGTGACGACATACATCCACGAGGTTAGAAAGCCAGAGCTCGATGCCCAGCTCATATCCGAGACGGTCGCCCAGCAACTAGAAAGAAGGGTGAGCTTCAGAAGGGCTACGAAAAGGGCAGTCCAGCAGGCGATGAAACTTGGCGCTCAAGGGATCAAGATCAGGTGCGCAGGAAGGTTGGGTGGGGCAGAGATGTCGAGGGTGCTCTGGTATAAGGAAGGACGGGTCCCTTTACAGACGCTCCGTGCGGACATTGATTATGGGTTTTCAATCGCAAAGTGTCCGTATGGTGTGATTGGTGTGAAGGTTTGGGTCTATAAAGGTGATGTGATCAAATAGGCAGATGGATGGCTTTATGACAATGGAGGCGTAAGATGCTTCAGCCTGCTCGGGTAAAACATAGAAAACAGCAAAAAGGGCGGATGGGTGGCATTGCAAGAAAGGGCTGCGAGGTAAGTTTTGGTGAATATGGATTGCAGGCAACCGAGTGTGGATGGGTCACTGCAAGACAGATAGAGGCGGCAAGAATTGCAATCAACCGCTATGTGAAACGTGGCGGGCAGATGTGGATAAGGATATTTCCTGACAAGCCAATCTCTAAGAAGCCGCTTGAAACGAGGATGGGTCGTGGAAAGGGAACACCCGAGGCATGGGTCGCGGTAGTGAAGCCAGGTCGGGTGCTTTATGAGCTTGGTGGGGTTGAAGAAGAAGAGGCTCGGGAAGCGTTCAGGCTTGCTGCACAGAAACTCGGTATCGCCACAAGGTTCTTGAAAAAGGGAGAGGTGAAATGAAGGCTTATCGGATGGAAGAACTTCGGGCACTTACAGATGCGGAACTCAGGCAGAGGGAAAAGACCTTGCGGGAGGCCCTTTTCAGGATGAGGATGAAGATCGCTATCGGGCAGTTCTCGAAGGTGGCTGATGTATCCGCAACCAGAAGGAACCTTGCCCGTGTTTTGACAGTTTTACGGATGCGTGAACTTGAAAAGATGAAGGAGGGCGGTGCGAGAAAAACCGCCAATGGTTAGCCGTTATGATGTGAGGAAGGCACTTTCTAGAACGAGGTGAGCGCATGGCAGACGAAAGGACTTATCGCTTGAAGAGGAAGATGGTCGGAGTTGTCTCGAGTGTGGCTGGGCACAAGACGGTTGTCGTTTCGGTTACTAGAAGGGTTCAGCATCCGATATACAAGAAGTATTTGAACAGAACAAAGAAGTTCATGGCGCACGACGAGGCTTGCGCATGTAAGGTTGGAGATGTGGTCGAGATCGTCGAGTGCAGACCCATCTCGAAAAGGAAGAGGTGGTGGGTCAGGAAGAGACTTGAAAGTGGCGTGGCACTGGATGAGGCAAATGTTGAGTAAGCGAGGTGGAACATGATACAGCAAGAATCATATCTCATCGCAGCGGATAACTCTGGTGCGAAGAAACTACAATGTATCAGGGTCCTAGGTGGGTCCCACAGAAGATACGGAACTGTGGGCGATATCATCGTTGCCAGCGTGAAAGAGGCGATTCCCCACTCGAAGGTGAAGAAAGGAGAGGTCGTGAAGGCTGTCATTGTTCGCACCAAGAAAGAGATAAGGCGGGTTGATGGGTCATACATCAGATTCGACCAAAATGCGGCGGTTCTGATAAACAACCAGTTGGAGCCTGTTGGTACACGAATTTTTGGTCCTGTAGCGAGGGAGCTCAGGAGCAAACACTTTATGAAGATTGTGTCCCTAGCGCCGGAGGTGCTTTGATGCAGAAGATAAGAAGGGGCGATATGGTTGTGGTCCTGCGCGGAAAGGACCGCGGGAAAAAAGGCAGGGTTCTTGAGGTTGACCCAAAGACAGGGAGGGCGAAGGTCGAGGGACTAAATCTTGTGAAAAAACATAGGAGAAGGACATCTAAAAACCCCAGACCCACGATAGATTCGATCCCTGCACCCATTCCTCTTAGTGCCCTTGCGCTCGTTAGCAGAAAAGATGGGAAGAAGACAAGGGTGAGGATAGAAGAAAAGAAAGACGAGCAGGGCAGGGTGCGAAAGGTTAGGGTTTCTGTCAGGACTGGAGAAGTCTTTGATTAGGTGAGGTATGAGCAGGCTAAAAGAAAAATACCAGAAAGAGATAGTTCCTGCGCTCATAAAGAGGTTTTCGTACAAGAACCCCATGCAGGTGCCAAAACTGGTCAAGATCACGATAAATGTCGGGCTTGGTGAGGCGACACAAAATCCAAAACTGATAGATGCCTCGGTGGCAGAGGTATCTGCAATAACAGGGCAAAGACCTGTTGTGACTCGGGCAAGAAAGTCCATTGCCGCTTTCAAGGTGCGAAAGGGTAACCCGATTGGGGTGTTTGTGACCCTGAGGGGAGAACGGATGTATGAGTTCCTCGATAGGCTTGTGAACATTGCCCTGCCGAGGGTCCGAGACTTTAGAGGTGTTTCGCCCAAGTCATTCGATGGACATGGAAACTATACACTTGGGCTACGGGAGCAGACCATCTTTCCAGAGGTGGATTACAACAAGGTCGAGAAGTTTAAGGGCATGAATGTAACCTTTGTAACCTCGGCAAAGACAGATGAGGAGGCTTATGCGCTCCTCGAGGCTCTGGGGATGCCCTTTAGAAAAGTCTAGATGGAGGTTTTTGGATGTCAACTCTTGCAAAGATGCTAAAGGCTTTGAAGAAACCGAAGTTCAAAGTTCGTCACAGGAATCGCTGTCCGCTTTGTGGAAGACCTAGAGGCTACCTCAGGCGATTCAACATGTGCAGAATCTGTTTCAGAAATCTGGCGCTAAAAGGAGAGATTCCAGGAGTAATGAAGGCGAGCTGGTAAGGAGGTCTTATGCTAACAGACCCTATCGGAGACATGCTTACAAGGATTAGAAATGCGATTCAGGCTGGACATGAATGGGTCGAAGTGCCCTGGTCGAAAATGAAGAAGGAGATCGCAAGAATACTGAAGGAATGCGGGTATATCCAGGACTACTCCGTTTTGGAAGGAAAGACGCCCGGACAGAGCATCCTGCGTTTATATTTGAAATACATGTCCAAAAAACGTAATGCTATCGCTGGCTTGCAAAGGGTGTCTAAGCCAGGACGCAGGATCTATGCGACGAAAGAATCCATTCCAATCGTGAAGAGAGGTTTGGGAGTTTGCATCCTTTCTACGAGCAAAGGTGTGATGACTGACAGGGAGGCTCGACGAAATGGCATTGGCGGCGAAGTCTTGCTCTATGTATGGTGATGCAAGGAGGTTGATGTGTCTAGGATAGGAAAGAAGCCTATTGAATGCCCAAAAGGTGTTTCTGTCTCGGTCGAGGGGAATCTTGTGAAGGTGCAAGGTCCACTTGGGACTTTGGAACGCAAGGTCTCAGGGGTCAAGGTGCAAGTCGAGGATGGTAAGGTCAGGGTTCTCAAGGATGAAAACGAGCCAAAGGCAGAGGCGATGTGGGGGTTGCAAAGGACGCTCATTGCAAACATGATAGAAGGCGTGTCCAAAGGTTTTACTAAGACCTTGCAGATATCAGGTATCGGGTACAAGGCAGAGTTGCAGGGAAAAGACCTGCTTATTTTCGTAGGTTATTCACATCCCGTAAAGGTGGTTTTACCAGAAGGTATCACAGCGTCCGTCGAGGAAAAGCAGACGAGAATAGTTCTAAAAGGTGCGAACAAAGAACTTTTGGGCGATGTTGCTGCACGCATTCGTCTGCTAAGACCAGCCGACCCTTACAAAGCAAAAGGGATCATGTATCTTGGCGAAAAGATTCGACGGAAGGCAGGGAAGAAAGGTGTTGGTGGTGCTTCATAAGCGAGGGGTTTGGTTATGGAACTGAAGGTTGCCGAGACAAGGTTGGCTCGTAGGTTGCGTAGGAAGATGAGGATCAGAAAGAAGGTTCATGGGACCAAAGAAAGGCCAAGACTGGTGGTCACCAGAAGTGCCAAGCATATATATGCCCAGGTCATTGACGACACCGTAGGGCATACACTTTGTAGTGCCTCCTCATTGAGCCCAGAAATTCGGGAAAGCCTGAAAGGGCTCAAGAAGGTCGAACAGGCAAAGAAGGTCGGAGGTCACCTTGCCTCGAAATGCCTGCAACTTGGGATAAAGAAGGTGGTATTTGACAGGAACGGTTACTTGTTTCACGGGCGCGTGAAGGCGCTTGCCGACGCTGCCCGAGAAGCAGGACTTGATTTTTAGAGTTGTTTTGTATGGAGGTTTCCTTTGGAGTACGAAGAGCAGATTAGCGAAAAACTCGAGTTCAAGGAGTTCATTGTCCATCTTGCAAGGACTGCCAAGGTCGTAAAAGGTGGAAGGCGATTCTCTTTTTCGGCACTTGTTGTGATTGGAAACGGCGAGGGGTTAGTTGGTTTCGGTCTTGGTAAAGCACAGGAGGTCTCTGAGGCTATAAAAAAAGGTGGGGAGAGGGCGAAGAAGAACATGATTCAGGTGCCACTGGTGGGAACAACCATTCCCCATGATGTGATTGGCGAGTTCGGGGCTGGTAAGGTGCTTCTTAGACCTGCGGGTCCTGGCACAGGGATAACTGCAAGCGGCACTGTCAGGGCTGTTCTTGAGGCTGCGGGGGTGAAAGACGTGCTGACCAAGACACTGGGGTCTAGGAATCCACACAATGTGGTACGAGCAACTTTTCAAGCCTTGCGCAGTCTTATGAGAAAGGAAGAGGTCGAGGCGAAAAGAGGGATTTCAAATTGAGAGGTGGTAGAATGAACGAGCTTGCTAGGTTGAAACCTGTTCCGGGCGCCAAAAAGAATCCTAAAAGGGTTGGGAGGGGTCCAGGTTCTGGACACGGACGCTATTCTGGAAGAGGGATAAAGGGTCAAGGGGCACGGACTGGCAAGGGCAGGCCAGCGTGGTTTGAAGGGGGCCAGATGCCTTTGCAAAGAAGGATCCCGAAAAGGGGTTTTTCGCCCTTACAAAGGAAGGAGTTCGCAATAGTAAAGGTTTCGGACCTCGAGCGGTTCGAAGACGGAGCCACGGTGGATGTGCAGGCAATGAGGAAGGCTAAGCTCTTCAAGCAACTGAAGTTCGGGGTAAAGGTGCTTGGCAACGGCGAACTTACGAAGAAGCTCACGGTGGTGGCACACGCATTTTCAAGTTCGGCGAAGGCGAAGATAGAAAAGGTGGGTGGAAAGGCTATAACGGTGCTTGAAACTCTGGAAAAAGAGGGAGGCTAAAGTGCCATCGGGCATTGAAGGTCTAGGAAAGATTCCCGAGCTACGGAACAGGCTGATTTACACGGTTCTGATGCTCGCCGCATATCGCATCGGGATTTTCGTTACTGTGCCTGGGGTTGACCGAGAGATCATCGCAAACTATGTCCGCTATGGGCAAACGGGTCTCCTCGGGCTTTTCGATATGTTTAGTGGTGGCGCTATTTCGCAGATGTCCGTATTTGCGCTTGGGGTAATGCCTTACATAAGTGCTTCGATCATCTTTCAGCTCCTCGCAGTAGTCGTCCCTGCGCTGGAGAGACTTCAGAAGGAAGGTGAGCTCGGGCGCGCAAAGATAAACCAGTACACGCGATACGCGACTGTCGCGATCGCAGGCATTCAGGGCACAAGCATTGCGGTATGGCTGGAATCGCTTAGCACTCAGGTAGGCACAGAGCATGTGGTGATGGCTTCAGGGTTCATGTTCAAGTTCTTGACTGTCCTGTCTTTAATCACAGGAACCATGCTTTTGATGTGGATGGGCGAGCGGATTACAGAAAGGGGCATAGGCAACGGCGTGTCCCTTATCATCTTCGCTGGCATCGTGGCTAGACTCCCTGACGCGGTCGTGCAGACCTTCTCTTTGTCAACTCTGGCGGGCGGAAGGCTTGAGCCCTTGACGCTTTTATTGATCCTCGTGCTGATTGTTGCGACCATCGCAGCCATCGTGTTCATGGAAAGGGGGCAAAGACGCATCCCAGTTCAATATGCAAAAAAGGTGGTTGGACGAAGGCTTTATGGAGGGCAGTCCACTTATCTGCCTTTGAAGGTGAATTCTTCTGGCGTGATCCCACCCATTTTCGCATCCTCTGTGCTCATGTTCCCTGCGACCATATCCAACCTTTTCCCAGGGGCGTCGTGGGTCATGTGGCTTCAAAATGTGCTCGTGCCTGGCGGCTGGTTTTACAATGTCCTGTATGTCGCTCTAATCATCTTTTTCTGCTTCTTCTACACTGCGGTCACATTCAATCCCGTTGATGTGGCTGACAACCTCAAGAAGGGTGGGGGGTTCATCCCTGGGATAAGGGCAGGAAAGGCAACCGCAGATTATATTGACAAGGTGCTCTCGAGGGTAACGGTTGGTGGTTCCCTATATGTGGCTGCGGTTTGCGTCCTTCCGACAATATTGCAAAAAAACTTTGGGGTTCCATTCTATTTTGGAGGCACCAGCCTTATGATAGTTGTCGGTGTTGCGATAGACACCGCAAGCCAGATAGAGGCGCATTTGATAAGCAGAAGCTATGAAGGCTTCGCTGGAAGTTATGGCCCAAGGATCAGAGGAAGGAGGGATTACTGATGGCGAGGATCATTCTTCTTGGCGCACCAGGATGCGGTAAAGGCACTCAGGCTAAGAGGCTTGAAGATCTCCTGAAGATTCCTCATATCTCGACGGGAGATATGCTGAGGCAGGCTAGGGACGAGGGAACGGAACTTGGGAAAAAGGCGAAAGAGTTCATGGACAGGGGGGAACTTGTGCCTGACGAGCTCGTGATAGCAATGGTCAAAGAAAGGCTTGGCAAAGAAGATTGCAAGAATGGGTTCATCCTCGATGGCTTTCCCAGAACGGTCGCTCAGGGAGAGGCGCTTGACAAGGCAGGTGTCGTGGTGGATGCGTGCGTTGACATCGTGGTTTCTGACGAAGAGGTAGTGCGACGCATCAGCGGAAGAAGGTCGTGCCCATCGTGCCACAGAATCTATCACATCGAGTTTTCGCCACCAAAGGAAGACAACCGTTGCGATGCTTGCGGCGCCCAGTTGGTCCAGCGTGACGATGACAAGGAAGAGACCGTGCGTCAAAGATTGCGTGTCTATAAAGAGAAAACAGCACCCCTCGAAGAGTTTTATCGAAACAAGGGAAAACTAGTTACTGTTGATGGCAATGGAAATCCAGATACGGTTTTCGATAGAATAGTCGGGGTTTTGAAGGATTTGGGATATGCCTAAGGAAGCGCCCATAGAGGTGGACGGCACAGTCAAGGAGGCGTTGCCAAACGCGACCTTCAGGGTCGTTCTGGACAACGGGCATGTCGTGACTGCACATGTGTGCGGTAAGATGAGGATGCATTTTATTCGCATAATACCAGGCGACAGGGTGAAGCTCGAGCTTTCACCATACGATATAACGAAGGGCAGGATTGTATTCAGATATAGGTGAGGTGAGGTATGAAGGTCAGGGCATCAGTCAAGAAGATCTGCGATAAGTGCAAGATCATCAGGAGACGCGGTGTGGTCAGGGTTATATGCGAAAATCCCAAGCACAAGCAAAGGCAAGGGTGATTTGAGGAGGCAATATGGCTAGGATTGCTGGCGTTGACCTACCAAGGAAGAAAAGGATAGACATCGCTCTTCGATACATTTATGGCATTGGGCCGACATTGGCTAATAAAATCGTGGCCCAAGCGGGTGTAGACCCGTCCAAGAGGACAGACGACCTTACTGAAGGCGAGATCGCAAGGATTCGTGAGGTGATCGAGACTGGTGGCTACAAGGTCGAAGGTCAACTCAGGCGGGAGGTCGCAAACAACATTAAACTCCTAATGGACATCGGATGCTACAGAGGGTTGAGGCACAGAAGGAACCTGCCTGTGCGTGGACAGAGGACTCGTACAAATGCACGCACCAGAAAAGGACGGAAGGGGGCACCCATTAAGTTGAAGAGCAGGTTGAAGGCTAAGAAGTAATATGGAGGTATCTTAGGGTATGGCAAAGGCAAAAGGCGGAAAGAAGAAGGTAAAAAAGGATGTTCCAGTCGGTGTGGCTCACATCCACGCGAGTTTCAACAACACGATAGTCTCTATAACCGACCCAAATGGAAATGTGGTTGTATGGTCTTCTGCTGGCAGAAAGGGGTTTAAGGGTTCAAGAAAATCCACGCCCTTTGCGGCGCAAGTGGCAGCAGAAGACGCAGCAAAAAGGGCGCTGGACATGGGCATGAAGAGCGTAAGCGTCCTGGTCAAAGGTCCAGGCGCTGGTCGAGAGACCGCTATCAGGGCGCTTGCTGCCGCTGGTCTAAAGATAACCTCGATAAGGGATATTACACCAATCCCTCATAACGGATGCAGACCACCCAAACGTCGTAGGGTTTAGACGGAGGAAGAATGGCTAGGAACATCAAAGCATTGTGCAAACTTTGTCGAAGGGAAGGAGAAAAGCTGTTCCTGAAAGGGGAGCGATGCTATACCGACAAGTGTGCGTTTGTAAAGAGAGGGTATCCACCAGGACAGCATGGACAACATCGTCGAAAACTGACCCCTTATGGAGTGCATTTGCGCGAGAAACAGAAGGTGCGCAGGATTTACGGAATAAGTGAAAGGCAGTTCAGGCGGTTCTTCGAGATGGCTCAAAGGATGAAGGGTATTACTGGCGAGAACCTCCTTAGCCTTCTTGAGCGCAGGCTGGACAATGTGGTGTTTAGGGCTGGTTTCGCAGTCAACAGGAATGATGCGCGCCAGCTTGTGGCGCATGGGCATATCGCTGTGAATGGACGGAAGGTGACAGTTCCTTCGTTTTTGTTAAAGGTGGGTGATGTCGTTTCAGTGAAGCCTTCAAGCCATGGGCTGAAGAGGATTCAGGAGGCGCTTGCGGTCGCAGAAAGGAGACAGGCTGCCCGCTACCTAGATTGCGATAGGCAGTCTCTCAAGGCGACATTGATTTCATTGCCAACAGCGGAAGACGCTCAGGCGCTCAAAGGTGGGGCTGAGGAAGGCTCGAAACCGATAAGGCACGATTTGATTGTCGAGTACTACTCGAAGTAGTATATGGTTATGACAATGCCATGACCCTTCACGGAGGATAAGGATGCAGATCGAAAAGAACTGGCGTGAACTTATCAGACCACGGTTTCTGGAGGTAGAAAAGGAGACAGAAACGACCAAGTATGGAAAGTACATCGCCGAACCGCTGGAGAGGGGGTTTGGGATTACTTTGGGCAACAGTTTGAGAAGGGTGCTTCTGTCGTGCATCAGAGGGACTGCCATTACTGCTGTGCGGATCGAAGGTGTGCCCCACGAGTTTTCGACTGTGCCTTATGTGGTGGAGGATGTTGCAGAGATAGTTTTGAATTTGAAGTCGCTAGCACTAAAACTCGAGACGGATGAAGAACCGCAGGTGATCAGGCGTGAGTTCGTCGGTGAGATGGTTCTGAGGGCTCAAGATTTGTTCGAAGGGACACCAGTGGTTGCCCTCGAACCCGACCAGCATATAGCGACCCTTCAGTCGGGCGCTGTGCTAGAGATGGAGGTCGTTGTAAGGACTGGGTTTGGCTACCAGCCGGCTGAGAGGCTAAAGGAGCCTGGCGCCCCGATCAATACAATTTGGCTGGACGCCCTTTTTACCCCTGTTAGGAAGGTAAACTACAGGGTTATGAATGCCAGGGTTGGTCAGGCGACAGATTATGACAGACTCGTTCTGGAGGTGTGGACGAATGGTGCGATAACACCGAGGGATGCAATTGGGGTTGCAGCAAAGATTTTGAAAGAGCAGTTGCAGGTGTTCATCAACATCCCGGAAACGGAAGAAGAGGAAGTGAGTATTGCGCCAAGTGTCAAGGGGGCATTTCCTGGTGAGGGGGTTTATGTTCCGTCAGCGCTCGAAAAATCGCTGGAGGATGTGCTGTATATGCTTGTTGACGAACTGGACCTCAGTTCCAGGGCGCAAAACTGCTTGCAGGCTGCTGGGATCAGGTATGTGGGTGAGCTGGTGCAAAGGACAGAGCAGGACTTGATGAAGATGAAGAACTTTGGGCGGAAGTCGTTGAAGGAGATAAAGGATGTGCTGGCAGAGCGTGGCTTGTCACTTGGCATGAGGCTTGAGGGTTTTGATCCATCAAGGGCACCGAGGTAGGCCGATTTTGAGGTGAGGATGAGATATGAGACACAGAAAAAAACAGATAAAACTGAGTCGCACTAAGGCGCACAGGCGAGCGCTTTTCAGGAACCTTCTGTCTGCTTTGTTTACGCATGGAAGCATCATAACGACAGAGGCAAAGGCGAAGGAGGTCAAGAGGAGGGCTGACAGGCTGGTCCTGTGGGCTCAGCGTGGGGACTTGCATTCAAGGAGGCTTGCTGCTGGAGAGTTGTTCGGTGCTGAGCCTTTGAAGTTGCTTTTCGAGAAGTGGGGTAAGGAACTTCAGGGTAGAAAAAGCGGTTTTGCTAGAGTCGTGAGACTTTGGAGGAGGCAGGGTGATGGCGCCCCATTAGCGCTTGTGGAATTAGTGAGACAGGAAAAGGAGCCTGCTGGGGCTGAGAGTGCAAGCGGTCGATAAGGCAGATGTTGATGGCGTCCTTGAAATTCGCGAGCGAGATGACTATTATTAGAACTGCCTTGCGCCCTTTTTGCGTTCGGGGATCGTTCAATGGTAGGACAGCAGACTCTGGATCTGCGAATCGAGGTTCGAATCCTCGTCCCCGAGCTTTTTGGCCCATTAGTCTAATCGGTCAGGACGCAGGCCTCTCAAGCCTGTAGAACGGGTTCGAATCCCGTATGGGCCACCAGCGGTTGTCCGGGTTTTGGGGTATTAGTAAGCAGGAGCGCTTCCATCCTTTATCCTGTATGCGCATTCGTCCAGTCTCTTGCGGGCAAAGTCATAATATTCTTTTACGACTTCAAAGCCCAGATAGTGCCTTTCCATCATCTTGCTCACGAGTGCTACCTGTCCAGAGCCGAGAAATGGGTCTAAAACGAGGTCCCCTTTTTCGCTCGAATACTGAAGAATCTTTTTTATTAGCTCTGTGGGCAACTTTGTGGGGGTTTTGATATCGCCTGTCCAGTATTCCCTTTTTATTATCCAGACATCCTCTCGGTCTTTATAGTTCAAACTATTGCGGTTTTGGTCTTTTTCTTCTTTCTTGAACCTTGAATATGGGAAAAACTTCCTTTTTTTGTCGTTCTTGCACACATAAAGACAGTGGTAATGCGAGGTTACGAACTTTCTTCTTGTGACCACGCCGAACTGGTATTTCCAGATGATGTGGTTTACCGTAATAAAACCAACCTCATCAAGGGCGATGAGTATGTGTTTTAGGTTATTCCAGCCCGAAAAAACAAACATGCTTCCTGATTGCTTCAGAACCCTGTAAACCTCACGCATCCATCGCAAGGTGAAGTCGTGGTACTGTTCTTTTGAAATCTCATTGTATCCTTCCAGAACCCTTGACTGTGTTCGATTGTAGTTGCTTTTGCGTGCCTTGAAATCAATCGCGAATGGTGGGTCTGTGATGACAAGGTCCACAGTCTCGTCGGGAATCCTTTTCATCCCCTCGATACAATCCATGTTGTAAATATTGTCAATTTCGAGCTTTTCCATCACTTCACAAGCGGGGCAAAAGGACAAAAGTCATTCTTATTTTACTTCGATTTGTCGAGTTGGTTCGCTTTTAGGACTGTAATGCTTGTGAGACCAGCGTCCAAAAGCGTTAGACCTTATGCGATCGGTTAGCTTTCTTAGGGTTTTGAACGGCTATGCAACAGACGCATTCCCGTACGATTCCATGAGGTTCTCAAACTCTTTGTCCTATTTGGGTAATAGGTCCTGGCAAAATGCAGAACTGAATGCTCCCAGACCAATCTTTTCTTGCGATAGATTATGAAAGCCTTCAGAGCGACTTGCGCCGCTTGTTCAGCCATAAAACAGGTATCCGAGAAAAAGCGGGCTTTCAAAATGTGCTCTGCAACATCGAGGTTGTGCTTTGCCTGTTCTAGCCATCTTAGCGCCTCTGCATAGTTGAGCTTCATTCTAACAAGCCTCCTTCGCATAGACTATTTTTCCTTCCCTCAACACCCGTTCGACAAAAGGGTTTCCGCTTTCCACCATCTCCTGAAACTCTTTGGGTGTATAGACAAATACATCAACCTTACCTAAGTCCGAATCGATCAATCTTGCAACCTCCAGCAATCTTTTGAGGAAGCGCTTTCTTGTTTTCTTGATGACCACAAAATCAAGGTCACTTGATTCGTCCATATCCCCACGAGCACAGGACCCGAATAGGATTATCTTTTCTGGTTCATATCTTTTGAGGCACTTGAGCGCCTTCTCGAGCTTGTCCATCTGTAGGCTCTCTTGAAATCTCGGAAACATTTGAGACTTTTGGTCAGGCTGGCATTCAAGCATGTTCGTTCCGCGCAAATAAGTTGCTGTTTCGCAGCATCGCTTTAAGTTTAGCATATTTGGTTCATTTTTGAGAGGTCTGGGTCCAGTGCCTGTGCATTGGCTCCGACGGTTCATGCACAGCGAATGTCCACATATCGAGTCCTGCGAAACTTCTGGGAACTGCGAGAAGATACAATCTCTCGACATGGAACCTTCGAGTAACCTAGAAAAAAACTACATCAACTGCCGCTCCAAATCCATCTTCTTATTGTGCACTAGCCTGGATAAAGGCTTTCATACCACTTACAAAAGTCGGATAATATCCGTTGGGCAGGCACAACACGAGAACTGACCAAAAAAAGCTGGCTTGCCCAAGTTTCATAAGATTCCCCATCGCCATTACATCTTCGTTGTTTTCAAAGATACAGCCCCTGCCCTGTGGCTTGGCACTTGGATCGCACTCCCTAAATCCTACTTTTCCTGCGCTCATGCTACAAGAAATGCTAAACCGTTGCTCAGAAACCCGTAAGACTTCAAGCTGGAACCTCCGCTATTCTTCTATCAGAGCTCGGTACTTCTCGCCCCACCGCCTCGAGGCCTGAAACTCGATCACAATCGCAAGCTCTTCTAGGCTCCTGAGAGGCTCAGGGGGCTGATCGCCGCACTGCGTCCATAGTATCGTGCGTCTCTTTCCATCTACTTCTACCGTAAAGAACACATTCGTCCCACCAATACACCAGTACAGTTATAATACCTTGTTCGCCCACCTCGCTTTCGCGGGGTGGGTTGGTGTCAGGCAAGCTCCAGAGGAGCTCCACCGCCATTGTTTGTTTTTGTGCGTAAAGCACCAGGGTGGGATTGAGCCCTCTGGAGCTTGTCACGGCGAAAAGAGCCACTAGGAAATTTGCGCCGTGCATCTATCGCACGAGCGCCAGTACTGGTGCAGCCTAATCGCTGTGACTTGCCTGACAAGGTAAAGGTAATTATAGCAGCAGGAGGTAAGTTTATG
>Ga0272449_1000807_pt1 | contig 35292 bp, 21 predicted proteins | sample YNPCB0241_FD_198679 | JGI IMG/M metagenome (GOLD analysis project Ga0272449, IMG submission 198679) | Hot spring sediment microbial communities from Yellowstone National Park, WY, United States - YNP-CB-024-1 | ecosystem: Environmental > Aquatic > Thermal springs > Hot (42-90C) > Sediment...
CGGGGAGGAAATCCCCTGAGCCACCGTCCTCCAGACAGGATTTACCACGCCCCAAGGGCTGCCGGTGCCGCCAGGAACTACCCCATTTTCCCAAATTCGGGAGGCTGTTAAGGCAACGAAATAGCCCCAGTCGGGCAGACGTCTACACAGGCTCCACATTCGGCACAAGTGGATTCGTCGATTTTGGCTTTTCCGTCGACGATTTCGATGGCCTCCGTAGGGCAGGCATCTTTGCAGTTGCCACACCCTTCGCACTTTTCCAGATCTACAATCGCTGCCATTGGCTTAGTCTCCTCTCTTCGGAACGTCCAGGTAAGCACAGGGCCTTTACGGCCACTCAAGCAAACGCCCGATTCCCGCAACGTCAACTACCCATCAACCTTCCGCGATATGCGGATAGCAAAAATACAAAAGCAGATGTTTCCCGGAAAGCCCCCGGAAAAAAACCTTTGCCCCAATCAAGGCCTAATTGGGGTCATAGATTTAATCCAACCTGTGAACAATTTCAAACGGTTCTGATCGGCAGAGATCGAATTTCTCGATAAATGCAGGGTTAATATGCCCGCATTTCCCCTTCAGCCGGCATTTCTTGGGAGTGTGGAGGCCACTACTCCCTTTCAAGCCTGTCCGTCCCGGCCGAGCGGAAACCGGAGGCTCGGTTCGCAAGGAGACTGACGCCGGCCGGCAGGGACTCCAGTCCTCTCGGGGCCCGAATCCCCTTTTCGAGACCCCTGAGGCAAAAAATACCTCCCGGGCGGGAAAAACCGGGCCGCAACAAACACGAATCCTCGAAAATTCAGCCAGGCCTACCGTGGCACAGAGGCTTAGGGTGAATTCGGGAATTTCGCCAAAGGATAATTCATCTCATCCCGGTTTTGAACTAGGGACAATCAATCTCCGGCTTATTAGCCGTTAAATGAAGCCATCGCTTGGTACCAATCCTCCGTAAGAACTCTATCCGGTCTTTGCCAATTTGTCCAGGATATATTTCTAAAAACACAAAAAACGCCCAAATCACCTGATCCCGGTTGCAAGATTTCTCAGGGTTCGTCCCGCCTTTCAGACCGGGGCAACATGGCCTTGAGGGGCAGTGCTGGGCCGAAGCTTCCCAAAAAGTCCCTCAAAAGCCCTTGGCTGGTTGGTACCAAATCGGCGGGGATACCGGATCGACCACTTTACCCTGTGGTCCCGGATAGGGCATGCGGAGGCTTGAGGTAGAGCCTTTCAATATCTCCCTCCAACGCCTCCACAATGCCGGGTGACAGCTGTCGGTGGGCTATTCACTCTGGAAGCCTCAACCCCTCGAGGTCCGGGCGTTCTAGGATTTCAGTAATCCCCGTTTCCGAGCTTCTTTTTCCCGAACCCATTACTTTTGGAAGACAGCACTTGGCCCTCTATGTTGGGACCCTGGTCTCCAAAGATTTAGCTAGGAAAACCGACTGGGGTGGCGGGAGAGCCTGCCGGCCAGCCAGCTCGGTGCGGCGATTTGCCGCTCTCCGCTTGCGACCGGATTGTCGGAGGAAGTCACTACAGAGGGCCGGCTAGGCTGGGGAACTCGAGGGTCAAATGGCTGGTGTATGGCCTTTTTCCATCTCTTTTTGTCCTGGGGACTTGTCGGAGTCATGGCATGTTCCAGGGGCCCTGTTAACGTCCTCATAGGTTAAAAGTCATGCCCCATCGTTGCAACCCTAGAAGGAGAAAAAGGGACCATGCACCTTTCGGCTGCAAACGGCCCCAGCTTGCGGGGGCAGGAAAATTCGGCTCCACAGTGTTCGAGGTTGCGGAAGGACTCCCGGTGGCAGTACCGTCCCTCGTTCGCTTGTGCCGAGGTTGGATTGCGTTTTGCAAAACTTTGGGGGTTACCCCGCCGACTACGATCCCACCAAAAAGAAGTCTTTCGGGGGACGAACAAACCCGGTGACGGCAGCAGTCACCTAAAGCGGGTTAAGAGTCTCTCGGGAATCGAGGGCCGAGGAATGCCCGGCCCCCAATTTGCTCCTGCCGGAAGGGAATAATTACAACATGAACTCGAGCAGACGCACAGTTACGGTGTCTTTCACCGATGGCCTCGTTTGTTTCGATGCCACTCGGTTTTTTCGGCCCGATGGGCATTCCGGTGGGAATGACTCGGCATCTTTCAGGGAGACTGTGAGAAACTGTTTCCGGAAGGAAAATTAGACGCCACAAGTTGGGAAAGTGCCGACAGATCCGGCCCAGCTGGATCTACAAGTTCGAGTTTATGAAAAGTTTTGAAGGATATGCTGTTGACACGCTCTTGTTCGGAAACCCTCTTATTTACTAGGGCTTGCAAGTCTTTTGGGTGGCCTTTCAGGGGATGAAAGTCCCCAAATCCGCGTTTTCTCTTCTTGCCTTCGCCTGGGTGGGGCAGTTGGAAGGAGAGCACTTCTGCAAATTTAGTGCTTGATCCAGCCCAATTGGTACATCCACTCGTACAGCCAGGGGTGGACCCACGGATTCCACGTGGGATAGTGGGCCGACATAGCCGACAGGGCCAAGAAAAGCAAACATAACGCCCAACCCCAGCGGGATTTGGCGAGGCTTTCCACGGCGGGCAGTATCAGGAATAGCCAAAGCGGGGAAAGCCAAAAGACCCAACGAAACCCGCTGGTCATCCCGCCATAATTGCGATCCATTTCTGGTCGAAGGAGGTAAAACCCCACACAGACAATGCTAACCGCGGTTATCATCAAAACAATCCACCGCATTCCCGGATGCGGCGGCCGCCGCAGCCAGAGGATGATCCCAATGGGTGCCAAAAGCCAAATCGGAGTGAGGGAAAAGATCCCGTGGTGCCCCAGCAGGACATGAAACGCATACACCCATGGGTTTGGTTCTCCCCGGTCAATGCCGATAGGGTTAGTCCAATAACTTTGGATCACGCGTCCTTGTCGTTCGTAGGTGAAGATGTACCAATTGTCGGCAGGATCGGTTTGACTGCGGTGCAGATACGGGGGCCGGAACGAGCGGTGGGCCACCCAATTAGTCCCGAAGTAGATCCCCGCCAACAGGAGAACAGGCGGGAGGAACCCCAGAGCTACCAAACGGATTCTGCGTGCCAAATCTGGACTAGAGAGTTTTTCGGGCTGGGGTGAGGGCTTGGCTGAAGTTGGCAGCGAGACCGTTTCGGGGCTGGTGGAGGTCGTCTTTTGCTCTTCTTCCCTTGCCGGAGGGAGCAGGAGTAGTCCCGCCACTGCCGCAAGTAGGGCAAGAGCCGGCATCTCGCAAGCAGCAGCAAATCCCGCCGCAAACCCACAAAGGGCATAGTGTTTGTACGTATATTTCCGCCGAAGATAAATTTCAAGGGCCAAATAGAGGGCAGCAGCTGTGGCGATAGCCGCCGGAAGGTGATTATTAAAAGTCACCGCAAATGTCGTCAGGAATGTGGCGAAACATCCCGCGGTGTAGGCGAAGAGCTGGCTTTTCGTCCCCGGACCAAAGTTTTCCACCATTCGTGCAAGGAGCCAAAAGTAAAGGGCCAGGGGCAGGAGATTCACTAGCACAAGAAGGATTCGTCCCACCAGGTAGGGCCTTTCCCCTAAGGACCAGCCTGTAAGGTTGTAAAGAATCCAATAGGGGATAGCCATGAGGGTGGCCAGAAACGGGGGCTTGCTGGAGTAAAGGTGGCCGTCGTGTTTGACCATGTCGATGGTGTCCCAAAGGGGATCTTGGATCACCCGATCGATGGCATAAGGGGCTCCGGGAATCCGCATGTCCGGTTCCACCAGAGCCCGGACTGTCGCCCAGCGACTGCGATCATTGGCACTGAGGAAGGGTCGGCAGAGGAGTGCTTGTTGGTAGAGTTTTCGATGTAAGTCATTAACCGCTTGTTCGATCTCAGCAGCGGGTAATCCCTTTGCAGCTAAGCGTTGGCGATATTTTTCTAATTCGGCCGGGATTTGCCTAACTCGGCTTTCCTGCAAGGCACGGCGGTCTACAGAGTCGACAGCAAAAATTCTTCCAAGAATTGCTCCCAAACTGACAACGGCCAAGATTGCGTAAACGGATCGACGAAGGCTGACATCCGGTTGCTTTTCCATCGGCCTTGTTTTCTCCCCGAATTCGGACTCGGTTTAGCAATCAATTTGGATAGGTTAACGTTAAATTCCGGCGGGTTTTCCTTACGTGATATTCCGGTGGTGGTTGGTCAGGGCCTTTACTGGAAGGCACAACAGGTCCAGAAAGTCCCCAGGACATCCGTGGCCGAGAAAAACCCATGAGTTGATCCCGAAAGTAGCGGGCTTTTTTCATCCTTGCCGCTCCCATTAATTCCTCGCAAGCTTCCGATCGACTTCCTCCGCCTGGCGACCAGGAGTAGGGAATGCCCACTTCTCAAAAACTTTTCAGAGCGGGCCCGTTTCGGTGCATACCTCGGTGTATGCGGGTTATTGGTTCCGGTAAATCGGCCTGGTGGGCGGCATTTGAGCCGCAACTCGGAGTTTTGCCATAAAGGAGGAAAACCCGTAGGGTTGGGCTCCGAAAGTTCCAACCCCTTACTTTGGCCTCGGTTCAGCCCGGAATTTTTGGGGGGTCGGGGTGTGGGTAGTTGTGCGATTGCAGGCAGAAGTCCTATTCCGAGGCCAAAGCCCGGCCACCGGTGTCGGTCCTTTCGTTCCGGATGCAATTCCCGTCTTCTAAAACAATAGGCTACATTTGCTCCGACTATTGCTCCCCTTCGCCCACCCTTTAAAGGCTATCAAGGCAAAAGTCACAAAACCGGATTGGAGGCAACGATTCAAGTTGGGTCTAGACCCGCGTGCAGAACTCTAACTTTTTGCGTTCAAATGGATCACAAAACTTTATCCCTGTGGTTTCGGCTGAGGAATTTGGTAGCAAAAGCGGGCATTACCAATCTGGGTTTATGCTGGCGAGGGTTGACTTGGGCTGTCGGGAGAAGATTCCTCGGCAGGGGCCGGGGGTTCCTGCAACTGCTTGCCCGAGGAGTGGGTCAACGACCCTTCCGGCGAGTCGGTTGGAACTGCCGGGGTACTTGGCGAAGCGGCGGTTTGGGTTCCCCACCCTCCCACCGTTTCGGCAATCGAATATGGTCGCCGGTCCCGGGCATGGTAAGCAACGAATAGCTCCGCCAAAAGCCCCATCGATAGAAGCTGCACCCCGAACAACAGGAGTCCTAACGAGTAGATCACGATGGGCCGATCGTGCAGGTGAATCGGTTCCAGTCCCGGAAGGATTCGCGTGACTGCCCACCAAAAAGCAAGAATTACGAGGAGCAACGAGCCGACAGCGAAGGCCAACAATCCTGCTGTTCCTAATAGGTGCTGCGGTCGTTGACCGTAGCCTGTCAAAAAGGTTACGGTCAAAAGGTCAAGAGCTCCTTTGATGAGTCGGGAAACTCCATATTTGGATCGGCCGTACAGGCGAGGCCGATGGTGAATTTCGATCTCCCCGCACCGAAAGCCCCTTGCTCCTGCCAGAACGGGCACAAATCGGTGGAGTTCCCCATAAAGCTCGATCTCGTTTAGGACCGCCCGACGGTAACATTTCATGCCGCAGTTATGGTCGTGGAGGTGAACACCTGTAACTTTGCTTACCCACCAGTTAAAAATTCGCGAAGGAATCACTTTATGCCAGGGGTCGTGGCGAATTCGTTTCCATCCGCTAACTACATCCAGTTGGTCTTTCTCTAGCTTGGCGAGGAAACGGGGAATTTCCGCAGGATCATCCTGCAGATCGGCATCCATGGTCATCACCAGGGGAAATTGAGCTGCTTCGAAGCCAGCCGACAGAGCAGCAGCCTTGCCGAAATTCCGACGGAAGCGAATCCCCCGTACCCGCGGGTCTTTGGCTGCCAGATCGCGGATAGTGTCCCACGATCCGTCTGTGGAACCGTCGTCGACAAAGATCATTTCGATCTCGTAATTGTGGGCTCGGGCTACCTCGGCCAATTCCTCGTAAAGTGGGCGTAAGCTGGGCCGTTCATTGAAGACCGGCATCACCACGGAAAGCTTCACAGGTTGGTTCATGCTGGATCTCCCCCGAAAGTGAGAGGGGCTTGCCTTGTGCTTGCCGGCCTTTCGAGCCGGTTGGAACCCCGGCTCGGCCAGGAAACCTTACCAATCGGTTTCGATTGAGGCTGGGAAATGCCTTTGTACTGGAATTGCCCCGAAGGCCACCGGAGAATCCCCCTCAACTTGGGGAGAATTTTGCCCCTACCCTATGTGGCCCCAACATGATCCTGATGAATGACCTCTTCGATAGCAGCTGTACACGAGTTATTGTGTTCCTCTTCCTATCTGCTTTTCCCGGCCAGCTCCGAAGGCAGACCATTCGCGTGATTTCCAGCGACTTCTTTCCGCCTTCTGGTGGAATAGCCTTGACCAAATGACCGCCAATACTTCTCACGATACCTGGTTTGTCACCTTCCGGCAGGTTGGGTAGCCGAGAGATTAACTACTTGCTGTGTTGGATTCTGTGGTGTTTGGGTCTTCAAGGTAGAACCTAGCCTTGCCGAAAGGTTCGGGTCTTCACTCTCACAACACCCCAATTTTGGGGGACTGTCCGAGAAGTTTCGACACTGCCTTGGTTACAACCGAAATGGCACCGGTGAACCCGGTTGCTTCTTGGAGCACCAAGCACTCCCTGGTTCGCCCAACTTGCTTTATAGAGAAAGGTCAGAAACCTTTGGCTTGCCCGGTTAGATAGTCCTCAGCCGGTGGCTCATCCCCCATGACAAAGGGGGAGCTATCACGTTTTGGGATTCAGGCTGGAGACTTGAGGGCCGGAATTCGGTTTTTTTCCTGTGCCCTAACTTTACCTCGGCTTATTACGGTTTTCGATCGGGGATAACGATTTTGAGGAAGGCCCCATCATCATAAGAATAGCCGAAACAGCTAGCTCGGCCAGTACCCACACGAGGCGGAGCAGGGCAGCACTGACCACAGCCAAGAGCTCGGGATGGGTGGTGCGTTCGGCAAGAAGGGGTACCATGATCTCCGCCAGGGCGGCCTCGCGGACTCCGATTCCTCCGGGCACAATCAGCACGGCAAAGCCGGCCACGGTAGCCAAGGCCACACTTGCAGTAGCCGGCCAAAGATCCTGGCCCCACCGAATTTCGACCTGCTGGGTGGCCTTAAGCACGGCTAGGAAACTTGCCCCCCACAGGAACCAAAGAGCCGCCATGAGGAGCCAGCCAACTGCCAGAGTATTCATCCGGAGCGACCGGAGCCTCGTCTCTGGGTTTTCCGAAGTCCCCACGGGTAGCCGACGAAGAACGATTCCCAGGCCCAGGCGGAACACCGGCGGCAAGGTGGGCACAAGAGCTGCCGGGATCAAAGCGACGGCTACCGCCAACAAGAAGGGATGGGTTTTCCCGGCCCAGGCTTGACCGGCAAGAAAGATTGCCCCCAAGAATGCCCCCACACACATCATGGTGAGGGTTTCCAGGAACACACTGGCGGCAGCCACCGCCGTGTGGACCCCTGGGCCACGAATCATCCCCGTCCGGAGGATGATCACCATGGCTTTTCCAGGAACATACTTTCCCAAACCGCCAACGTAATAAGCCCGGAGGGTGCTGAACCATCCCGGCCGTTGGCCTAACCGACGTAAACAGACAAACCAATAGATTCCCGCGGGCAAAAGCCCAAGCAGATAAACCCCGCCGGCCAGGAGAAGCCACTGGGGGGCAAAATTCCATTGGGCCGAGCCTACCTGATTCCAGGCTTCAACGAGGGTCCTGCGGATGGCCCAAAGGACAAGAAAAACGATTCCCCATTTCAAAAGCCGAAGAAACCACTTCCGAACCCCATGCCACCTGCCGCGGTCCGGAGCGGAGTCTTCGGCTTCTTGCTTGACGGTATCCATAAAGACTTAAGCTCTCCAGGGCCGTCGGTCCCTTCGCCTAAAAACGACTTATTGTCGGCTCCATGGGGTACCCTGCCATTAATTGCGTTCGATTACCCAGATATTCCGAAAGCGGACTGGGTTGCCATGGTCCTGAAGATACACCGGCCCTGGCTCAGGAGACTCCGTAGCGATGAGAGCTGCCCGGGTAGGACCAGGGATTTCGACGTTATCGTGAATCAAAACCCCATTATGGCGGACGGTCATCCGGGCATTCTCGATCTTCTTCCCATTTTCGTCGAAACGGGCGGCACGGAACTCGATATCGTAAGTTTGCCAGCTCAATGGCGGTAAACACATATTGACCCGCGGTGCTGCCACTCCGTAGATCGCCCCACAATCATCCCTTTGCGGTATCAGGCCAAAGGAGTCAAGAATTTGCACCTCGTAACGCCCTTGGGCGTAAAAGCCGCTATTGCCGCGAGCTTGCCTGCGGGCAAATGGCTGAAACGGTGTACAGAACTCGATGTGGATGAAGAAGTCCCGGAACCGCCGCTTGCTGACGGCACCTTCCATAAGAAGACCATCGGGGGTCATTCGGCCTTTTTCCCATTCATCGAGCGAGGTCCCATCAAACAGCACAATAGCTCCTTCCGGCGGTTTTTGACCTAGGGTGGGACTTTTTCGCTCGATCTTAGCGAGTCGGCCGATCTCTTCGCCCGCACTATTTTGGATGATCAATTCTCCATTCTTCCAGATGCCCTTGCCTTCTCCTTGGGGGTCGGGGAACACCACAATTTCCCCTTCCAGGCCGCCTTCGGCTTCTACGGAGGCTTGTCGCCACTCTTCCCCCGGCAATCCTCCAAAATAACCCACGGCCAAAAACTTTCCTCCCCCTAAGGCCACGATTTGTACTCCGAAAGGTGTTGGCATATCCATTTGGACCTTGCCCAGATATTCTCCTTGGATTTTGAAGTCGATCGGTGCCGTGGCCGGATCGGTGTAGGCAATCCTTGGATCTTCTTGGGCGGAAGCCACACGGACACTAAGCAACATCCCCAAACTGACTACAAGCACCAATTTGCCGCCATTTTGCCACATGTTGCTTCATCCTCCTTAGGTTCTACTCGACCTACCTCTCCAAAGCTCCGAACGACGGGCTAACGATATCCGAACGTTTCACATTTCACATAACACTTTACCGGATTGGAACAGATCGCCGTAACTCGGCAAGGTGCAGAGAGTCACAAATTCACACCCCGCTTTTGATGGTCATTGTGTTATCAATTGTGTTATCCCGAGTGGCAATCTTCTTTTATTTAACCAGTTTTCGCGTTAGCCTGCTGGGTTTGCTACCTTCCAGTAACTAGCGACTGTTTTACTAACCAGAAAACATCAATGGGAACGTCCAACGAATCCGCCTCGAGAAAGAAATAGGCTTCCCTTTCCTCCGAAATTACTTGCGACATCCTTCCCAGAAAGATGATCTTTGGAATTACTCCGTCTCATTATAATTCGTAGGATTTTAATTTCTCGAACAAATCTGGGCTTAGACAAGTTGCGGGTCGGCCTCAGAAAAAGATCTGCCCAAGCTCTTCATTTGGATAAAGCAATCCTGGGCTTTCTAGCCGAGAGTTATCAGCAGGTCACCCGTCCAGGGTTTTGCCGGGCCACCACCCACAAAAACGGACAAGAGGCCGCAAGCTTTTAAATTTCGAACCTACCCCGCGGATGTTTCTGGATCCCGGAAAGTATTACGGTGTTCCGGGGGACGGGTGAGATTTTCGGAGTATGGGCGGTGGGCACCTCCGTGGGGTAAAACTTTCTTCGATAGTGAATGCTCGGATTATTTTTCCGGGGCAATTCGCCGGCACAGCTCGAAGTTGCTTAGAAGCTAGTTTGCGACCGCTTTTGGGCTTAGATGATTCAGCGGCCCGTTCTTGGTGCAGTCCGCCGGAGAATTATCCTCGGTTGGGTTTATTCTGGGTGGGCTTCTTCCCACCGGGCTTGGTGCCATAGAGCCGCCACCTGCCCCGGTGGCATACCAGGAAAGTAGATGGCGATCCGTCTACTACCCCCCGGAATGGCCTTGGTTTGATCGGGACCTTCTTCCACGGGCAACAGCTGGCCTTGGATATCGCGAACTTCCAACGGTACGGCTGGGAGAGTCAATCGGCCAGCTTTCCCTTCTTCGTGCCAAAAGAGAAGGATCGACCCGGCGGCTCGAGGACCGAGCATAGCTCTTAATCCCGCGGTTTGCTCTCTTCCGGCAAGTGGTTCAACCGGGATAAATTCCGGCACAGTGCCCTCTGTGGCAGGCTGCGGGTAGAACAAGGCAAAATCGACGCCCAACGTGCGGAGTTGCTGCCTCAGGTCTTCCGGTACGACCCCGGCTCGCCGCAGGAGCTCATATGTTCGAGCAATCTCGAGAATTCCGCTCGTGAGGCCATGCTTGTCCATCTGGGAGAAACTGGTCTGAAACGATATGGGGGCATTCAGAGCAAGGGACTTTGCCATGAGATATTCAATTTCGTCCAATTGGAGGCCGGGGACTTTGTCCGTCTTCGGCCAGATGCCAAACCAACCGAGCTCCCCCGGGATGAGATCGGCCTCAAGACTTTCCACATAGCGGACCGATCGGTCGATGTGGTCACGGACGGCGGGCCAACGGGCCAAGGTCCCACCGGCAATTAGGTAGCCGTGAATCGTACTGAGATATGTATCCACCGTCCCGGACCGGGTGAAGCTGTGCCAAACATAGTGATGAAATCCACCTCCTTGATGGATGACCGGCCGTTTACGAATCTTCTGCATCACTCGGGCATGAGCTAGGGCGGCATAATAATCAAATCGACGTGTGTCCACGTCCTCGCTACCGTCGAAATAAATCATGTCGAAGTCACAGGTATCGAAAAGCTCGGCCAATCGGCTGGTGACCTCCTCGAAAAGCGATGTTTCCTGGTCAATAATATAGCCGTCGATACAGCCGTCCACCGCATATCGGTGGCAGACAGTTCCCGCAGAGTGAGGAGCAGCTTGGGTACCCCAGGCCCCCCGCCGACATCCAAGCAAGGTATCCCATCGACCTTCCGGCCCAATCGACTCGTACTGAATGATTTCGTCGTCGATGACCACCTCTTGGTGCTTTCGGATGCCACCTTCCCACAACTTTTGAGGGCAAAGAGGACTGCCCGGCCAATCTCGCAAGTCTTCCCGCACACGGATGGTTGTGCTGTGGACGTCGATGTCCTCGGCCAACGTTGCCTGAGCCACCACTAAGAATCGCTTGTCCGGCACCGGAGTGACGTAGGGATCCCGTTTGGAGACCTTCGAGGCATAGGTGTGCATACCCACAAGAATGCCGTGTTCATGAAGCCGGGAAATAGTCCGCCGGAGGCTTTCCAGACCCTCCGGGTAGAAGGCGGTGTTAATCGGATAGTGACCCGGTCCCAAGCACCACGCCCCGGAACTGATGAACACTTGCCGAAAACCGGTTTGGCGACATAGCTCGATCACGCGGTCGACGTCCTTTTCCCCGAACGAAAGGAACCAGTAGGATTCTCGGGCTGCCGGCAACTCCTTTGAGGGAACTCCGTTGTGCTCGTTTCTGGGTAAATCGAAGGCAACACTCACCTCCCGCAGTACCCGGCGGACTTCCCCTTGGGGGACAGCCACCAGCACCGCTGAACAACCTTCTAACCGAGGGCCGGGAAAGTCTTGGCTCCGGGCAGCAAGGATCGTAAATCCTTGACGCACTGCAGGTTTAGCCTCTGTTTTGGCTGTACCTGCCATCAGGCAAATTGCATCATGGCGATCCCATGCGGCATTAAGCCGAGTTCCCACCTTCTCCGTTACTAGCACGGGAATTTGCAGCAAGGTGATCACGACGGGTCGGGGACCCCGGATTTCTTCCAGCCGAAATTCCATCCATTCCTCCCCAGATTGGACAGTGTACACAAGTTGAGTATCGCAACCGGAGAAGCTGAGCACGTAACGGCCGTTTTCTTGCTCGAGTTTGGCGGCGGGATGCTTTTTCCCCTCAGGGAGCACCTTTGCCAAGGGTGCATGCCCGAGCACTAGTTCCATGGTGATCTCCGGCCGGGCCAGAAGGGTAACCTCCGCGATCGGAAGGTTTGCCTCGGGGGCTACCAACTCCCGTCCGCTTGCCTTCATTCGCAACGATGCCCACCGAGCATCTGTGCCAAGTTCCGCCCGAAACCAGCGGGTTTCCCACACGAAATTTGGGGATGCCTCAAGGGTAGGGGATCCCAATGTCCAAAGCGGTCGATCACAAATACCAGCAGCTAAGACTAGCCACAGGCAGGCGAAATACTTTCGCGGAAGGCGAACCATGGTTGGGCTCCTTGCAATGCTGGCTTTTGCCACAGCCTCGCTCGGGATAGAAATCCCTCCTAAGGGAAAAGCACTAGGTTTGGTTCGATGCACACCCGGGTTGCCGGGAAGGGAACTATTGCCCATGAAAGCTTGTTGGTTGTCCTCGGCACAAATGCCCCTTGTGGGCCAAAATGGTGGGAAACCGTGAATAATTCAGCCGGTCAAAGACATGCCCTAAATTGGTCGATAGCCTGTTGAGGCGGTGGACCACAGTTTGGGGTTGTTGGCCTTTGGTTACATACTCCCCAGATGAACTGTCCGGATGTTCCAGTAGTCTTTCGAAACGTCTATTTGCCTGCTGGGGGGAGTTCGGCGGGAGGATTTAACTCCGAAGTGGGGCCAAGCCGGCCCTGTTTTTCCAAAAGGTCCACAATCGCTTGCACCAGCTCATTGAGTCCCTGGCCTGTGACGGCCGAGACTAAAAGCACGGGCCGACCAATTGCCTTCGATAGCTCCTCGCGAACCTTATCGGCCCCGGGAAGGTCTGCCTTGGTGACCACCACAATCTCGGGCCGCTGCACAAGTTGCGGATCATAAAGCTCCAATTCTTGGCGGATGACATGGTAGTTTTCTATTGGACGGGTTCCGTCCATCGGGTCGGGTTCCACAAGATGAACAAGAATACCCGCTCGTTGGATGTGGCGGAGAAACTCGTGGCCGAGCCCCGCTCCCGCATGGGCTCCCTCGATTAAACCCGGGATATCCGCGATGACAAAGGATCGCTGCCAGTCGAGGAAAACGCGGCCGAGATTGGGGTACTTCGTAGTAAAGGGATAAGGGGCGATTTTCGGCCGGGCCCGGGTCAATCGGCTTAAAAGGGTGCTCTTGCCCGCATTCGGTTTTCCAACCAGCCCGACGTCGGCAATGACCTTTAGCTCGAGGAGGAGCCGACGAACTTCCCCTTCTTGCCCAGGAGTGGCAATCCGAGGGGATCGATTAGTAGGGGATTTAAAGGCAGCATTACCCTTACCGCCTTTCCCGCCCCGAGCTACAACCACGCTATCTCCCGGAACTACCAGGTCTTTGATGATGAACTGACGTTCTGCATCGCGAACTACCGTCCCCACCGGCACCGGGATGATGAGGTCGGCCCCGTTGGCTCCATGCCGATCGTTGCTTCCACCTCGCTCGCCGTCTTCGGCTTTCCAATGTTTGCGTTGAGCAATGGAGGCCAAATTGTCGACTGAAGGATCTGCTACCAGGATCACACTTCCACCATCTCCTCCATCTCCCCCATCCGGTCCTCCTTTGGGTACATACTTTTCCCGGCGGAAGCTGACGATACCGTCACCCCCTCGACCCCCTTGGACCACAATCTCTACTTGGTCGACAAATGCCACTTTCCTTCTCTCCCCTGCTTGTTAGCCTCCTGCCGCCAAGCAGGCTAAACAACCAGCTAATTGTCAGCCCGTTTGGAGTGGATCTCGAACGGGCCTGGATAGCTTTGGCTTGGTACCTCCCGCTTCACAAACGCAAAATGCAAATCCACTCCGGCGGATTTTCCGGCGAGGGTGCTGGTGGCGGCCGATTCTAGAATTAGTTACCCCTGCTTAAGTTCAGAAAGACTTCAAGCCACAGTTGGAAAAAATAACCCCGGGACATACTGGCTTGTAGTCCCGGGGTGCAATTGTAGGAATGCCAAACTACTTCTCTCGATCCGAATATCCCATCCGCAAGTTCATTGACCGCGTGAGGTCCCGGTTTTTCCGCGAATACCTTGCGGTTTTTGGGCCCCTGGGCTTTTTCCTACATGGTCCCATGTGCCGGCCAGGCTATGCCACTAGGTTTGAGGTCTTCGACGGTGCCAAAGCCGTGGTGCCAGAGGTCCACGGCACATCGGATGCATTACTCACGGCTTGAACAAAACCCCCGGCCGACCCCTGCCAAACCCTAGTTCAGCGTGCAAGGTGGCGACACCGAGCCCAGTTCGACCTCCACCAGCCTAATGGATGGGAAGGCAACTGGTCTCTGGGCTAGTTGTTACTTGCGGCTGCCACCTCCAAAGCCGGCCGGACATTTACCCGACGCCCTCCCCGGTCGAAGTACACGTAGCCGTCGACTAGGGCGAAGAGGGTGTAGTCGCGACCAATCCCCACAAATTTCCCTGGCTGAAACTTGGTACCCAACTGGCGGACCAAAATATTACCAGCCCGGACGAACTGTCCGCCGAAGCGTTTTACCCCCCGGCGTTTCGAAATTGAATCGCGACCATTTCGGCTTGAGCCTTGTCCCTTTTTATGAGCCATATTGATCTCCTTCCTAAGTGAAAACCGATGGTTTTTGTGGCCTCAGCGTCAACTTCCTTTTTGCCCTAACCTTTCTCCTCTAGCTTTAATAATCCCGTTTGACCTTAGCGAGAAATCATTTCTTTATCGTCCGTGGGATATTAGTCGCCCAGTCCTTTAAAAGTCCTTTATCGGCCTCGGGCTACTGCGTGCAAGCTAAAACACCAGCACGTCGGCGAAAATTGCTCCCGGGATTTAATTCTATTCTGAACTGGCTGCAAGTTTAAGCTCGTTCGGCAAGCACTGAATGTGAAGATCTTCACCTTCAATGGTCTAATTTCCTGGGCACCTGCCGGGCACGGAGTGTCTCGGTACCCGGTTGAAGAGGGGGAGGGGGCTTGAAAAGATTACCAATATGATCGCTTTGGCGGCAAAACTTGTTTCGAAACGTCAGATCGGTTGGATCCAGCAGTTAACTGATTAGGGCTGAATGACGGGGAACGGCCGATAAACCCATTCATACTCAGGCCTTCCAGGCTGGCCGAAACGGATTTCTTTCTCCAACCTAACCGGGGTTTCATAGGCCATGAAATATTCATCGCCCGGCCGCCAAAAGTTGATCTTGAGGTACTTTCGCGTAAATTTTCGCCCAGTTCCCGGTGGATCACCTTTCTGATAGGCCCCTGGGGGATCGTCCCACTCGTATGCGTTTGTTAATCCGCCGACGTAGATCGAAAAGAAATCAACTTCTGGATCAATATCTGTCCAGGTGACCACTCCCCAAACAGTCTCGCCTACCTGCAACTCCCTTGCAATTTCCGCGGTATTCAACAATCGGCGGTTTGGATCTTCGCGAAGGATGATTCGGGCGACCGCTGCGGGGATTAGACGGTCCGGATAGATTCTGCCGACCTCCGGGGCCTCCAAGTAAAACTCGGGCGTGAAAAGAATCGGGATGTCCACACGTTCGGTCGCAAAAGTGCCATCGGGCTGCTCCACCGCTCGGAACGCTCCTCCTGGGTTAGTAACCGTATACACCAGGTACCATACGAGCTTTGGCTCTAATTTCCCGTCGGCACGGGGCAGGTCCAACATACACATTCGGACATCTTTGAACTGGAAATCCAAATACCAGACTGTCCTACGGAAAGAGACATTTTTGGCGTAATCTAAGTTAGGATTCAATGCCAAGAGTTCCACAAGATCGTGCCGGGAGTGTGTCTCGCGGTATTCCACCGGGGGGACTACCTGGCGAAGCACCCCGGGGGCTAGACGTCGGTATGGTCCTGCTGGGGAGGGAACTCCAGGAGTTACACTACCTTCTTGGGCGAAGGAGTGAACATTCCCGACAATCAAAATGGCAAACGCCAGAAGCTGGAAAGCTCGGCAAGCATTCATGGTCGCTCGAACTGTGCAAACTGAATGGGTTACCCCGCCTTACTACCCGTATTCCCACGGACCTTCCTCTTGCCCGGCCGGACTGGCCAAAGGCTTTTAGGGATAGGCAAATAACGTCGGTATCAGCCCCAAAAACGGCTTTAAACGTGTCTCCAGTCGTGACCTTCTTAATCGCCCATGGGGAGCACCGCGGCCCACCAGGTTATGGAGTCTGGCCGGCAGGCCCTATGGACCGATTCACCCGGTCTGTCTGCGTGAATACAGGGTCACCATCGAATCGGGGCTGATTTGCCCGATCGGTTTGCTACCTAAGTTCGCTATTTTCACTATAGTTTGCGAGCATTGGATCCGCAAATCGGTTGTTCGGACAGGGGGTACAGCCGAAAGATTAGAATCCATGGTTGTGAGTCTTCCCGGCAGTTCAACTCCCCGCGGAAAAAGAAGTCTTGGAAACACGGCGTCTTATAATCGCCAGCATCCCACCCGGGGCAAAATTCCGGAATGTTTGCTACCCAGAGCAGTTCCCCTCGAAATTTGATTCTTTCGCAAAGTGGATCTCCATGCGAGACTCGCGACCACCGGCGGCAAATCTTGCCTTTCCGCTGCGACTTTGGGGCCAAATTTTGTCCCTAAAATCAGATTATCGAAGGAGTACCAGTCCTAAGGCTTGGTAAACTTGGACCGTTTCGTGTGCTAGGGGCTCGTTAAAACCCTTGGTTGAAGATTTTCCTGCCATCGGTCCGGAAGGGGGCCAAGTTCTTCCCTTGGGGAGTCCAACGTTCAGTCGGTCTTTTTACAGGTTGCCCCGCGGCTCTGCAGGTACCAACCAGCACGTTGGTGCTAGTTTGGCTGGCTTAGAGGGATCTGGATCCATCTTTCTGGGATTCGGACTATTTCGGAAAAAGCAGGGAGCGTCAGGCATAGTGCGTCAAGGCTTCGTTTGTTCCTGTTTCGGCAAGTATCGGAGGGAACGGTGTGGAGAGGGATTTTCCCGTAAAAACCCTCAACAACCGATGTTTGCGGAAGATGAACGGGCTTTGCTGCGAGGGCAAAGGAACTTTCGCTATCCCAAGTCGGACCGTGTAAGGCTTCATTTTGGTCGAGGAATCGGTCGGCAAAGGAACGCAGCAACTGGTCCGGATTCCGCTTCCGGGAAGCGAAAAAAGGTGTGAAGAACGGCTTACAAGCCGCTCTGAGTGGTAACTGAGATTGTCATCTCCCGAGTCATTAGCCCTTCCAAGGGACAGAGTTCCGTTGGTCATGGAAAAGTCAGGAGCCTAAGTTTATGGCCTCTTATGGGGAAACAGGGGAAAACTTCAGCCGGCTTGAGCGGCATCTCTGTCCTGGCTTGGAGGAAAGATGGGTATTTACCATTTGGCCGTCGCTGGGGATGTTTCGGCTGGGACGGTGGATTGGTCGGCTTGTGGGTGTCCAGGTAGGATGGCGGCCGTTTTTCACCGTCGGTAACCTTTTAGCTCTCCTGCTAATCCCCCTTGTTTTGATCTTATACCTGGCGAAATATTACCCATCGGTGTACAGGCGATATCGCATCACCAACCGACGAATTGTGGTGGAACGGGGTTACCACCGCTTCGTGGAAAAGGCCATAGATTTCCGCGATTTTGATCGGGTTGAGGTGGAGTACCAGCCCGGGTATCGGACCTTACGGTCTGGAGACTTAGTTTTCTATCGGGATGAAAAGGAAGTATTTCGTTTGCCGGCAGTGCCGCAGCCGGAAGCATATTGCCACGCTATCCGCAAATTACATTTCACCTTGCGAGCTTTCGAGCCCATCTTTGCGGGAATGGCTGATGGGGGGAAGGCCCCGGCTTCAAAGATTGCCGAGTAGAAGCCAGGTTTTCATCTAGAGAGGGAAGGCTTTGGTTCAACCCGGCCGGCCCGAGCTGCAAACTATAAGTTCGTCACTTTGGGATTTCTGCCTACTTGTTCAGGTAGCGGCCAAGACGGCAGCGGGAATCGCTCCATGAACCGTGGAGGTTGTGGGCAGGAAGAATTGCTGCTCCTCTCGGGCAGAACGTTCTTCTTGGACGATGGCATCCAGTTCGTCGCGGATTCGGAAGAACGCTTCAATGACTGCGGGATCCCATTGTTTGCCCGCTCCTTCGCGGAGGATAGCATCGATTTTGTCGTCCGGCAAGCGGGAGCGATAAGCTCGGTTGCTCCCCATGGCATCGAAGGCATCGGCCACCGCGATAATTCTTGCTGCCAGCGGGATTTCTTCTCCGGCAAGCCCCGCCGGATACCCCCCGCCGTCCCATCGCTCGTGATGGTGCAGGACGGCCGGCAAGACACCGGACAAATGCTTCAGGTCCATCAGAATTCGGTAGCCAATCCGTGGGTGTTGTTTGATATGCTCGTATTCTTCGGCGGTTAGTTTGCCTGGCTTGCGGAGGATGGCCTCGCTGGTGCCGATCTTGCCGATGTCGTGCAAGAGACCGGCTAAGTAAATGGTATGGAGCAATCGCGGTTCGACCCCCAGTTCCTGGGCAAGGCGAACTGCCACTCGGGCAACTCGGTCGCTGTGTCCACATGTATAGGCATCTTTGGCATCGATGGCCGCCGTAAGGGCCCGGATAATCCCGGCTAGCGATTCTTCTTGCTGGCGGTAAAGCAGAAGGTTACTGCTGTGGCTTCCTAAAATCGCGGCAATCGATCCTACGAGACTAGCTTCAACCGTGCCGAATTCTTTCCCCTGGCTATGGTTGAATACTGCAAGAAATCCGAAGCACTCCTTCCCTCCTACCAAGGGGGCTATGATCAACTCGCGAACTTCGGGGTACTGCCAAGCCGGCTGTTGGGTGATGCGACGGTTGCAGACGATAGGTCGAGTACTTTCCGCCACTTTGAGTTCCGCGGCAAGTTCGAGAAGTTGGGAAGCCTCTAGGGGGCAGTTTCCGCGGGTGAAAAAGCAACCGTCTCCCTGCAGGAAACCTTTTTCGTGCCCTCCCGGTAACTCCGGCGGTAAGAGAAGAACGGCTAGGCCCTCTGCGGGAACTGTTTCCAGCATCCCTTCTAGGGCAAGCGAGGCAAGTTCTTCGTCGGTCTGGGATATCCGGAGGTTCTGTGTGAGCCGATGGAGGAGGGAAATTTCTTCGTAGGTTCCGGCCAGTTCGGCAGCAAGAGCTTGGCATTCTTTTTCTTTGGACTCCTTCTCGACCAAGAGCCGGTAATGAGCCAGGAAAAGTCGGGCGGTTCGCAAAAGGGTATCTTTCGACCAAGCCGGCTGGCTCAGCAGTTTCTCGCACAAAATCTGGGCATTTTCCCTGAATCCATGCCGGAGGAGTCTACGTTTGAGGAGCCAGCTGGGGGCCAATCGGGAAGTTAGAAAAACTCCCACGGCAAGTATAGGGCTCTGCCGATCCGTATTTATTTCCATCCCCAAGACGAGGAGGGGCTTTTCGTAGACAAGGAGTTGCGGAGGACCCAGGGGCGGGCGATGGGCTGATCCTGCTTGCCGAGCAAACTTGTTCCCCCAATTAGTGGGGGGAGGGGGCCATTTGGGGTCGTTATAGACAAGCTCCCCATCGGCATTGAACAAGTAAAATGGCACCCCAAAGGTTTCGAGCAGTCTTTGGGCCAAATCGGTGACAGCCCCGTTGGGAGAGGGTTCCGTGAGGTTTGGACGAGGGGTTTCAACGCAATAACTTCCGTGGGGCATTGTGTCGGTTCCTCGAGGGAGTTCTTCCCATTTCTCGGCCCATGGTCACCCCGAGCCGGTTCCGCCCTGACCGGGAAAATCCATCCCGAAAAAAGGGATCGAAAGTGGGATTGCCCTGCTCCGGGTCGCCTAAGAGATGCTGGAAAAGTTTTCTTCTGTCGTAAATTTAGGTTGTCCTGATGGCATAAGCAAAAAACAGGACTTAGATAAACCTCTCTCCAGTCTTGGAACTGATAGCGGTAGTCGATGCTGCCGTTATAACCGAAAATTCCGAACCCACCGAGGTTACACACGACTCCCCTCACCTGCCCTTTTGTTTGGCATTTTGATAAACTTCTTCGGCACTCGTTTCATACCTTGAAGCGGCGGATCCGGTTTTATTTCCGGAAACCGGCGGAGGAGCTTCGAACGAAAAAGGATTCTCTTGGCGAACACCTGTCCGGGGTGGTGCAAGGCTGTGAAAAGGGCAGGGTAATGACTTTGAGGTCCGTGGGGAGTGGTCGTGTGGAGGCATCCAACAAAACCTCAATCGGCTGTAGGGTCCGGGGGTGGAGAGACGGCCGGGTACGAAATGGCGAGCGGGCGAGCCGGAGCGAAAATCGTGGGCCTGTCAGACCCACTTGCGGATTCCTCGGCCACTGTGCTGACCAAAGTGGCGGTGGCTGTCGCTTGGCCTTCGACGATTGCAAATCTAAAGCTGCAGCTCTGATCGGGTGACCCCTGGAAGGTCCAGCGAGGTACCGCGAGCGTCGGTTGTAAAGGGGACCTTCCCAGCGAACTGATGGTTGGCCGACCAGAGACGAGGGTCAGTGCAATTGAGGGGAAGGATTAGCGTTTCGTCAACTAAGCATCGGCCGACGGGACTCCCACCCAACACCATAGGAAGAGAAATACGGTTCCTGGGGGTGATCGGGCCTACCTCTGAGTGGAGAGGACCAAACGCCCGCAAGACAGGTTATATTGGCCGAACATCTGCGGAGCCATATGTTGGTGCTGTCGCTACTGTTGCCGAGGCAGAAGTTTTCCAAACACCGGGGAAAGAAGTATGAGTTCGATTTGGGTGGGATTGGAAAAGATTGTTCGCTCCCAAGAGCCGTTGGCCATGTACACCTGGCTCCAGTTAGGTGGGCCGGCCGAGTATTTTGCCGAGCCGACCTCGCTGGAGGAGTTGCAGGCGGTCTATCTTCGGGCTCGGGATGCAGGCGTTCCCGTGCGGGTTTTGGGGGCCGGTTCCAATGTATTGGTTCGGGATGAGGGTGTTTCCGGGCTTGTGGTCCGGTTATCCGAGCCAGCTTTCTGCCAGATCCGCATCGATGGGGAAGAGGTTCAGGCGGGAGCTGGGGCCCTGCTAGGGCGGGTTATCACCTCGGCAGTTCGCGAAGGGCTTGCCGGAATTGAGAATTTGGTGGCTATTCCCGGAACCATCGGTGGAGCTCTTCGGGCTAACACCGGGGCCCATGGTGGGGACATCGGTCAATGGACCCAGGCAGTTACCGTGTTGACCGAGAATGGAGAAATTGTGGAACGTCCCCGGTCGGATCTGGTCTTCAGTCATTGCTCGAGCAATCTTGATGACCCGGTGATTTTGGGTGGACGGCTGAAGTTGGAACGAGAGGATCCCCGGTCTTTGGCCCGACGACTTCAAACCCTGTGGATTGTCCGGAAGGCTCGCCAACCGATGGGACATCAATGTGCTGCAAGGATCTTCCGGGATCCCCGCGGGACCACAGCGGCTGAATTGATCGAGCAAGCGGGGTTGCGAGGGACCCGAGTGGGTGGGGCCGTCATCAGCGACCGCCATGCTAACTTCATTGTGGCCGAGCCGGAATGCACCGCCGCCGACGTTCTTCGCCTGATTGATCTTATCCGCACCCAAGTTAGCCGCCGTCTCGGAATCGATCTGGAGTTAGCCTTGGAGATTTGGTGAAAGGCACTGCGTCGGCTAAGTGACTTTCCAAAGAGGAGGTCGGAACAAAACATCGTTATATTTGGCGGCATAGATCGTTACATCCGGCTGCAATTAGGATCGGATCAATGGGCCGATCTCTAAGGTTAATTCCTGTTATCGGTACGGAGGAAGCCCCAAGGCGACTGGTCGCAACAGCGGAAGGATCAAGTTTCCCTTGGCCGGCCTGCCAGTGAAGAGTTTCGAGCAAGCGGAAAGGAGTTTAGCGGTGACTCCCTATACCTACGAATATCCGCGGCCCGCGGTAACGGTGGACTGTTTGGTCGGCAGTTTTGATGGGCAGCGGATGCACATTTTGCTAATCCAGCGGGATCGGGAGCCTTTTCAAGGGAGTTGGGCCCTGCCCGGCGGCTTTATTGGAATCGACGAACCGCTGGAAGAGGCCGCCCGTCGCGAGCTGGCGGAAGAAACCGGTTTAAAAATGGAGGAACTCGCACAATTTCGAGCCTACGGCGATCCTGGGCGAGATCCCCGAGGTCGGACGGTGGCGGTGGTCTTTTATGGGTTTTGCCCTTGGGAGAATCGGCAGGTCCAAGGGGGAGATGATGCCCGGCAGGCCGATTGGTTTCCGTGGGATGAGGTTCCTCCTTTGGCTTTTGATCATGAGGTTATTTTGAGCGACTTCCGGGGGTTTTTGAGGCGGGAGGTTAAAGTGGTACCGTTCGGCCAGGAGCTTCTGCCAAAAAAATTTCCGAGGAGCCTTCTAGTGGATCTTTATGCAGCGGTGCTTGGGGATCGTCGGGAGGGAGAGGAGCATGCCGCCCGGCTTGCCCGGTTGGGGGTTGTGGTGGAAACTTCTCCCCCGGCCCGAGGCAAGGTGGGAAACGAGCGGTGGTATCGCTTCGATCTTCGACAGTATCGGATTTGGCAGGAGGAAGGGTTTCCGCTTACAGCTTCGGGGAGGGGGGCCAGAAACACTTCGACCCGGCGGAAACGGGGTTAAGCCCGCACAACGTCGGCCGGCCCGGGTGCGGTGCCGTGGTGGACATCCGGCAGTTGGCTCAACTAGGGCTTCCAAAGGGGTTTTTCGGGCTGCTTCCCCGAAGGGGTATTCCTTTGAAGAAATTCCCGGTTTTGGCGGCCGAGACAATGAGGGAGAGGAAGTTCCCCACCCGACTCCTCTTCTGAGTTGTTACAAGCCCTTTAACCGCAAAGATGACACTTTGGCCGTGTGGAACGGCTTTTTCCGTGGTTCCTTAAAGCTTTGAAATTCGGGGAGTAGCAAGCTGCGGTAAATGTTGTGCAAACAATGATGCGAACCTGCCGGCATTCCCCCCGTCGTAACAAAAGACTGCCTGGGTTGCCGGGGTTTGGTGAAGAGGTGCCAGTTCTCAGGATTTCGGGGTCTCCTTTTCGGCCCTGCCATGCCGAGGACCGCAACTTCCGCGGGCAGGAGAACATCTGGGATTACCGGGGGCAAAGATGGTCATCGGTCAAGGCTACCGGGGGGATCTTCCCTAGCGGATTTCCCGTGTAACTTGGGCAAAGTTTTCCCGGCATTTGTGGTCTGAATGAAGTTTCTCCAACTCAAAGGGGGGTTCCCTCAATTGGACCAAGGTTAAGCGAGGACTTCTTCGGGCGTTTCTGGCATCGGGGCAAAAGCAGCCGGCGCGGGCTCCAGTTCTTGTGTGGGTGGACCTATCAACTCCGGCCCGTGAAGTAGGCGGTAGTAGCCTTTATACAGAACCGGTGTAAAGATGAGCACCATGATGGTGCTGGCTATTAAGCCAAAGGTCAGGCTGACTGCCATGGGAATTAGGAATTGAGCCTGCAGGGATCGTTCCACCAGCAGTGGTGTCAGACCGCCGATAGTGGTCAGGGAGGTCAGAAGCACCGGCCGGAGACGTCGCCGCCCCGATTCCAAAAGGGCTTGCCGTAAAGGCATCCCCTCTTCTAAGCGTTTGTTGATGAAATCGATCAGCACAATGGAGTTATTGACCACGACCCCCGCCAATGCCACCATGCCGAAGAGGCTAAGCAGTGAAATTTCGTAGCCCAGTAGGAGGTGTCCCCAGGCGGCTCCCAAAAGGCCGAAGGGAATAATGAGCATGATTATGAGGGGCTGGCCATAAGAGCGGAATTGGACCGTCAGAAGAGCATACATTACAGCCAAAGCCACGGTAAAGCCGTAGCGAAGTCCCCGAAGCGATTCTTGGGTTTGTTCCTGGGCTCCTTCCCACTGGTCAAAAATCCCGCGATTTTCCTCCTGGGCCAGAAGGGGTTTGAGGAAATTCCGCCGAAAATCATTGATGATTTCCTGAGCATTGGCAACTTGTGTGTCCACGTCGGCGGTGATGGTGATTGCTCGACGTTGATCCTGGCGGAGAATTCGAGAGTAACCCCGGCGGAGTTCTATTTCGGCAAGTTCCCCCAGTGGCCGTTCGATTCCATCCCGCGTGCGAACACGAATCTCTTTGAGCATGGTGAGACTGTAACGTTCCTCCTGAGGATAACGGACCATGAGTTTAACCTCATGCCGACCCCGCTGCAGTCGCATGACTTCCTCGCCGTAGTAGGCAGCCCGAATGGTGCTGGCGATGTCGGCCAGGGTAATCCCCAAAGCTTTAGCCGAGTCCTTTAAGCGGAGTTGAAATTCCCATTTGCCGGCTCGGCTATCGTCAGCAATGTTGAATACTCCCTTGTATTCCGCCAACTTCTGCTTGCAGGCCTCCACCAGTTGTTCGAGCTGTTCCATTTTGTGGGGAGAGGCGAGGAGCTTAAACTCGATGGGGGTTCCTCCCGGACTCCGCTGCTGGGCACGGAAGATAAGGGTTTCTGCCCCGGGGATTGTGCCCACCTCCTGCCGCCACATCCGAATGACTTCTTCACTGGTGACATCGCGGTCGGCCAGATCGACCAATTCCACTCCCACGGCACCGGTGTGACTCCCCAGGACCTCTATACGGGGACCCATTTGGCCAAGAACATTGGTCTCTCCGACCGAGCGATGGGTTACCCGCACAAGCGGGCGGCCCGGCTGGGAAAACCTTTCATGAATCCGCCAGATAGCCTCTTCCAGGCGACGGGTGGCCGCATCGGTGACATGTTCCGGCGTTCCGTCCGGGAAAATTACCTGGGCTTCAATGTTGTTGGCATCCATCTTTGGGAAGGCGTTAAATTTGAGAATTCCCCCTCCCACCAACCCCCCGGTCACTGCAAGCATGCTGATTCCGATAGCCCAGATGATGGCTGGGTTGTCAATGGCCCACCGGAGAACCGGCAGATACACGCGGGCAATAAAGCGGTTCAAGACGTAGTCCGTTTGTCGATTCATCCATTGGAAAATCTTCTCAAGCCAAGGAAGGAGAAAAACTACTTGCACCAAGATGATTGCCGTGGCGGGAAGAAGGACCGCATAACTGACCGAGGACAAGAGGAATTCAAAGCTTGTCGAAGTATTCCACGGGAATGGTGGAGGAGCGACCGCCATTTTCACACTCCAGGTTACGGCCAAAGCAACCAGTCCCACAGCAACTGGGGCTGGCAGATGCTCCCAGAAGGCGAGCCAACTCCTCAGCCAGCCTCGCCGCAGTCCCTTGGGTTCATGGCCCAAATGGCAAGGAAGAATAAAGGTAGCCTCCAACAGGGACACCACCAGCATGGTGATGACAGCTACTGGGAAAATCGCAATGAATTTACCGATGATCCCCGGCACGAAAAGTAGAGGCATGAAAGCAACAATGGTGGTCGCCACCGAGTTGTACACTGCCGGTAGCACTTCGTAGGTACCATCGAAGGCCGCCTGGGCAAAGCTCTTCCCCATTCGGCGATGGGTGAAGATGTTCTCCCCAATAACAATCCCATCATCGACCAGGATCCCGAGGGCTACCAAAAAGGAAAACATGGACATCATGTTCAAAGTATCATCACGCAGGTACATGATCCCGCCAGTGGTAAAAATGGCCACTGGTAGCCCCATGGCAACCCAAAAAGCCAAGCGGATGTCCAAAAAGAGGGCCAAAAGGAGAAACACCACGATTAGCCCTTGAATCCCGTTGCGGGTTAGGAGCTCCAGCCGTTGGGCCACCAAAACGGAAAGATCCGACCACATGATCAGGTCGTAACCCGGCGGAAGTTGGAAACCGCCAGGGGTGTTCACCTTGGCAATAAAATCTTTGACCTCGCGGGAGATTGCCAACAAGTCCTCGGCAGCGGTTTTTTGAATCGCAAGGACAACCCCGGGTCGACGATTGATTCGCGTAACGGAGGCGGTATCAACGAAGTGATCGCGAACGTTCGCAAGATCCCCGACCCTCAGGACCACCCCATCAGGATGGGAGATCAAGGGCAGCTGGGCGATTTCCGGTCCAGTGAGGAATTTACTTTTCGCACGAAGGATTACCTCCTGACTAAAACCGCGAAGAGTGCCACCAGGGAGTTCCAAGTTTTGCCGGCGAAGGATCTCAGCCACCTGCTGGAGGGAAAGACCGTATTCGCGAAGGGTTTTCTCCGAAATTTCCACATCTATCTGGTAATCTGGCGTTCCAATGATTTCCACTTGACTTACACTCGGCAGATCCAAAAGGGCATCGCGGACTTGTTCGGCAATTTCGCGAAGTTTCCATCGCGACTCCGCATCCTCTTGCTCAGGGCCTACAACTCCCACACGAATTACTTCTCGCCGGAGCGTGATGAGCTTGACGATAGGATCTTCTGCTAATTCGGGAAAACTGGGAATTCGGTCGACCTCAGCTCGAACTTCGTTAAGAACCCGTTGCGGATCCCGCACATAGGAATGCAATTCGAGAACAACGGTACCGGAACCTTCGAAAGCGACGGAATTTATCTTCTTGACCCCAGCAACGGACTGGACTGCTTCTTCGATTTTTTGGCAGATTCCCTCCTCTACCTCGGCCGGGCTTGCCCCAGGATAGGGCACCGTGATCAGAATCATGTCTAGTTCAAACTCAGGAAACACTTCCCGGCGGAGGGAGAACAATCCGATCGCCCCCACGACGATCGTGCCGATCATCAGGGTGTTCATCGTGGGGGCGTTATTGATGGCCCATCGAATCAACGATTTCATGGTTCCCCTCTTGTTTGGACAAGAGTTCCGTCATTCGCTACTAAAGGCGTAATTACGATGAAATCACCCGCTTCAAGGTATCCCGGCCGGGCTGGCACAATTAGCTCGCGAAGAAGCTGAACGCCCAAGGGTGCTTCCGGCGGAAGCTGAATAATCACATCGGGCAAAGGGACAGGACCGGTTGGGCTCATCTCGTGGACAACCCCTTCCAGCACCTGGTATCGGACTCCATCAATGGGTACCAATCCCTCTGCTGTTTGCAGGAATATCGGCGAAGACCATAAGAGCTGGGGAGAACCCCCTTCAGCAGAACCCTGGACGAGTTGGCCGTTTTCGAACCGGAGCGTTTTGCCATCTATTACTCGCTCTATACCTCCCTCGGCATAAACCAGGCGAGGAATACGAACGTTGGCAACAGGCTGGACTTGTACCCGGCAGACCCGCCCGATCGAACCTTTAGAAGCTCCTTGGCTAATGAGCACGGGCTGACCGGAGGAGGTAGCCGCCAGATGGCTGGCTGCCGAGCTCCCTGCCCCGGCTGGGGAGGTCCCTACGGTTTGGGTTGTTCCCTGAGGTTCCCTTTGATCTATTTCGCTTTGGGAAGGCTTTAGATCCTGCGGATGCTCCGTCGGCTCGAACCGCCAAACCCAGTTGCCGGGTTGAAGAGTCTCTTCCGGAATACGGAGCATGGGTACCACTTGGGGGACATGAATCTGCACGGAGACGAACATCCCCCGCATGAGAATAGGCGGGCCTGCCGGTACCCGCCAACTATCCGGCATGATTTGGGGCTTAGACTTGCCTCGGTTTTCTACCAGGATCCGGCATGGCACCGTCCGTGTGGCTTCGTTGAGCCCCAGGCCCTCATACCGCCAGAGAAATCCTTCCCAAGCGAACTTGGCCCCCTCAAGCTCGTGGGTGACTGTGACAGGCAATGCGGGTAGGCGATAGGCTGCGGCAGGATCCTTCGGCGGATCCTGGGAACTCTGCCCAGCTTTTATGGCCCAAATCCAACTGAATTGGTCTCGGCGGAGATTTACGCGGACCTCTGCTCTAGAGACGTCCTCTAGCACAGCCAAAATGGTGCCCGCCCTGACGTAGTCCCCCACTTCCACCGAGTCACGGATTACCACCGTCTCGACATCCGCAGGGGAATAAATCTCGGTGCGAGCAAGCCGAACCTTGACTTCCGCAAGCTGCGTTCGGACTCGTTCCAGAACTGCTTCCAAGCTCTCTTTGCGAGCCTGTGCTGTGCGGAGTTGATTCTGCAGGGTGACAAGAGCATTTTCCGCCTTCAAAAGGGATCGTGAAGCCTGTTCGTAATCGGCATCACTGATGATTCGGTTGCGATGGAGCTCCTCTTGCCGGGCAAAGGAGCGTTTTTCCAACTCGTAATCCTGCTGAGCTACCCGGAGTAGGTCCTGGATATTCGCAATTTCCACCTTAAGCTCTTCTAAGGCATTGCTGGCTTGACGGACTTCCTGCTCAAGACGTTGTTCCTGAAGCTGATAATCCGTCGGATCGATCCGAAAAAGGAGGCTTTTAGGGGGCACAAAGAAGCCGGCCCGACACAGATCGGCCTTAAAGACGACTTTACCCTCTACTTCAGCAGCAACCTGAAATTCCCGGTAAGGGACGACCACTCCGTCGGCCTCGATATTCACCGTGCCAACATGCGGCCGAACTTGCACCACATCCACCACTGGAATAGGTTCCACCTTAGGGACGTTGGTTTCCCCCGGGCGGATCAACATTAACCCAAGGGCAATACCTACCCCAACAAGGAGAATTACCCCCGGAAGGATCACCCGCCAGAATTTCTCTGACATACATCTTCTCCTGTCCCCTTGGTGGCAATGTTGGGCAGAATTTCGAGCAGCTGCGGCCTTTTTTGGCGGGGCAGACCTTTGCCGGTTAGTTGCTTTGGTTCTGCCCGGCCACCTCTTATATCCAAAACATTGGCTCCTAACTTCAACTTCACCACTACTTGCTTCTGTCCCTTCGAGACTTTTCCTATGCTTGCTTTAGAGCAACAACCTTCTGAGAACAACGTGGTTGGCAATTCCGAAATTGCAGTTGTGGTTCAAGGCCTTGCGAGTGTGTTCTCTTTTTTGTCCTTTGACGAGTTTCTGGGGATCCTTGAATGATCAAGAGGTTGGGTTTCCTCGGTCGAGGCGGTAGGCCGAGTAAACTCCATCCCAAAACAGGCGGTTAAAACGGTGCACTCATTCGTGGCTTGAGGCATAGGAGCTATGCCGCCGGAGGAGCCTTCCCCCGATGCCGATGGTGGCGATTGAGCGGGAAGCTTTGGATGCACCTTCCAAGCAAGATTTAGTTTTTCCCCGGCCAAGGGAGGGGCGTGGCCCAGGGCCGCCAAGGAAAAACGCGTGATATGGTCCACCAAAGCTTCCAAGTCGGCAATCCTCCGAAAACGCTGGGGACCAAGTACAAGCTCGAGCACTTTTCGGGCTGTGCGGTAGTAGACGCACTGGGCCACAATGCTGAGCATGGTCCGGAGAAGTACGTCTTCTGGGACTTCCGTGGAGAAAAGCTCTCGACAGATTCCGCCCAGGAGTTCCATGCCGGTTTGAAAATAGCGACGAATCATGGGGTGGCAAACCGGGGTGGGATTGAGGACTTCCCGGAGGAGTAGCTCCTCCTGCCAAGAGTTGGGATCAATTTGCAAGACTCGCTCGAGCATGGTCCGGATAAAATCCCGGAGCTTTTGCTGAGGAGGAGTTCCTGGAGGCCAAGAAAGTTGGGCTGGCTTCTGGGTGAATTTCACTGGATGGGCGGCAGTGACCGTCTCGCGGTAAAGCTCGGCTTTTCCACCGAAGTGATAGTTGACGGCAGCCACATTTACCCCAGCTTTTCGGCAAATTTCACGGATGGTGGTACCGTCGAACCCCTTTTGGGCAAAGATGGGGCCGGCTGCCTGAATGATCCGTTGGCGAATATCGGATCCGGTCATAACTGTGGAGCCCTTAAGTGCGGGGGTGAGGAAAGCACTATCAATAAAGCACCACCGGAATTGGGGGCATGCCCTCTCACAAAGGGGCAGGGAGCATCCGACAACCACTCGACGTAAATTCGCTTCGGGGTATAGCTCTTTAAGCGAATCATCCCGCCGTCTGAAACATGCGTTTGAAACAATTGTATAGGACAGGCATAACCGCGTCTAGCAAATCCGTTCCACCGTGGCGATTAGACAGCCGGTTCTATTGCGGCGGTCGGATCCCGAAAGAAAAGCTCCGAATGGCCGATCGATTTGCCTCGAATTTGGGAATTCTATTGGCCTTGTCGACCAGGCTCGATTTTTGCGAGACTTTGTGGAAGGCTCTTTTGGTCGAGGGCTCTTTTGTCGCTTTCAACCTTGGCCGGTCGGGACCAGCACCCACCGGTTAGGGAGATCCAACTCTGGCAATTTTGTATTGCTCTTGAGGCACCATAATGGTGGGGTATAACGCCCCAGGACTAAGGACTAACCGATGATACCCGTAACCAGGCTGACCTCATCCTGAATCCTTCTTAGCGGGGTGGCCATCAATATCCAAAGCTCATTTGGAAAAGATGTGATGCAAAAGATGTGAGGATGACTGCCCCCAGGGCGGGCCTGCTGCCGAAGTTCATCCTTGGAGCATAGGGGCCGGTAACCGCTCTCCAAAGTTGCGGGGATGGGCAACGGAAATGCCTTTTCGACCATTTTCCCAGGGAATTTCGTTTGTGGGTTGTCTTCTGATCCCAATTTTGGCGGGGTGTGTGGCTTTCGCTCCCACCCCAGAGCCCGAGTTGGTTTGTCCTCCGCTGCCTAACCCCATTTTTGTACGGTCGACTGACCCCTATGTGGTCTGGGAGACGGTGGTGGACGTTATTGACAACTATTTCCAAATTGAATTCGAAGAACCGGTGCGGGTGATGGATGGCCTTATCACTGAGGGGAGACTCGACACCTACCCCCGCATTGGGGCCACGATCCTTGAGCCTTGGCGGAAAGACTCGGTTGGGCGGTATGAACGGATCCACGCCACTCTTCAATCCTTGCGACGGCGAGCCACTGTGGAGGTCGCCCCGAGTGCCCAGGGATTTCGGATTCAGGTGGCCGTGTTCAAGGAACTTGAGGATGTCCCGCCCGGGGAAGGTTCCGGCACCCCTGCTTCCTTCCGGAATGACACTTCTTTGGTTCGGGTGACTGGACCTGCCGGACAGCCGGTCCGTGAGGTCGGGTGGATTCCCATTGGTCGGGATTTCCTACTCGAGCAACAAATCTTGCGTGAACTTGCGGCTCGACTAGGCCACTTCTCCCCAGGAATCGGCAGCACATCGGCGGCCACCTTTTCCGGCCAACCCTCATCTTTGGGCCAATCCCCCTTTTCTCCCCCTAATTCCTAGCTAGCTCTGAAATCTTCTCCCATGAACTTTTCGGTTTTCCGGCTCAGGTCTTGCCGAGGCATCCGAAGGTCGTTTTTTGCCCTTCTTCCCACCCAAGCCTCCAATTTGCCGAATGTGCTAACCCCCCGCGGGGACCGTAAATGATTTCGGGGACAAATTTGTGCTTCGGGGCCTTTTTTTCGAACCCGTTAAAGGAGCCTGGCTTTTCAAAATAACTTCCGAACTGCGGGACCGCTCAACGAATGCCGGTTGTAGCGAATCTTCGGATTGCCCTCGCAAGCTGGCGAAGGTGGCTGGCAGGTTTGGTCGGACTTTAAGCTATGGTTTTGAGGGTTAAGTCGTGGTTCGATTAGGTGGTGGATAGCCGCGGAGCTGGAATTTCCAGGCAACCCGGGGAGTGAAAAGCAGGGAAGGATTGGCGGGCATTTCACCGCGGCTTAGGGAGAGAGTCGGGCTTAGTCCCGAGGATTGAGGTGATCTCGATAACCATGGGATGAAGTGTTCCGATGTCCGTATAAATGAATGGGTTTTTACTGCAATTAAGCTCGAGCAAAAAGAACATATTAAAGAAACTGTACACCCGTATTCACAAAGGTACTTTTTAAATAAATTTCGTTTTTTCCGGGTTGAAGGTTTTCCTCAAGGTGACGGACCTTTCCAGCTGGGTAAATCTCCTGGGTAAGGCCGGGTTTCCGGGAGGCATCCTCGATGGGCCGCCAGGGTAAGGGAAGATATTTCGGAGCTAAAGAAGGATATTTCGCCCAGACGAGCTGCTCTCCCTTGGGGCTAGGCGGAACGGCTAGGAAAGCAGTGGGGCTAACGGAGGTACTTGGGAAAGGTCCCGGCCGAGGCTTAGGCCGATCCTTGGTCGGGTTCGGAAGGGGCAGTTTTGACGGATGCCCGTCCCAGCCTCGGCGGTCTTTTACCTTGGTAGAGAGCCTAATTGCCATAGGTCTTACGGCCATGGCTGGAGCTGCGGTCCTAGCCGGGGTTTATGCTGCTCTTCACACGGGTCAGACGATGCTCCTTGAAGTGGTGGCCGCCGGATTGGCCGAGCAGTGGATGGATGAAATCTTCGGTTGCCGGTATCACGAAAAAGGTGGAAATCCTTACAGTTTGCTTCTTGGACCGGAGACTGGTGAGAAGGTGGGCCAGTCGCGGCGTTTCTTTGACGATGCAGACGACTATCACGGGCTGACGGTGGAGCCGCCACTCGAGCGATGGGGAATCCCGCTGGGTCGCGAGGATGGTAAGGGAGGAGAGCGACATCCGGCTTTAGTGGTAAACTGGCCGTTCTTGGAGCGGTTTTCTATTCGATCCCAAGTCCGCTATGTGCGTAAGGAGGCTTTGGGCGAGGCTGTCTCGCCCGGTAGCTTTAGCGACTATCGGGCAGTAGAGGTGGAAGTAGGTTTCCGGCAGGGCTCTAGCGGTGTGGAACCCGTATACCGGCTCCGTCGAGTCACTGCCTATTTGCCTCCTTTATGACAAGGGGTGAATGCTCGTACCGTCCAACGAGATTGACCGGTTCCTTTGGTACCCGGTTTAAAGGATGAGAGTAGATTTGGCGGGTACCTTCCCATTCCGGGCTTCCCTGGAAAAAAAAGCTGTGTGATGGCACATTTCCGAGGGATGGGGGTTTCTTTGAGGATCAAATTTCGCCGGAAAACATGTCTTTCGAGGTTTATGCACACATGTCCATTCATCGGGTAGGTTCAAGAATCGGGTGGGTTTAATTTCGGAAGTGGAAAATTGTCATGCTTGGGTGGGTCGGATACGTCAATGGCGGGTCCCAAATTCTTAGCCTTGCGGGGCGGACCTCCCGAGTGAGTTTGCCCGGCCGGGGTCCCTCTGTTTTTCGGCGGGTTCCTCCGAAATTTGCCCGGCCGGGTGTCTTCACGGTAACAGAATTCCTGATTGCCCTGGCCTTGGTGGGAATGATTGCTGCCGCTTGTGCGGGGCTTTTCCTGGCATCGGAACGTGCCTTCGTGCTGGCCCGAGGCTATGCTGCCGTGGCGGAAGAGGGGCAGCTGGTGCTCGAGAGAATTCGCCGGGCGGTGGAAAGAGCCCATGCCACCGCCAGGTTCCCCGGCTTTTTGGTCTTGGAGAGTATTTTTGGCCAGTGGACATTCCCGGATACCCTCATCGTTTGGTGCCCGGCCGAGGGGGTGAGTTCCGCAAGAGAACTACCGCGAATGGACGAAGTTGTGGTCTTTTGCCCCGACCCTTCGGTCCCGAATCGATTAGTTGAGGTGCGTTTTCCGGGGAATACTGAGCTCGGTCCCCCTGCAGGAGACTCGCAAGGTTGGAGGACGGCAATTGCGGAGGGCCTAGGATCCTCGGATGCCGAAGTGGTGGTTTTAACCGAACGCTTGCGGACAGTGTTGCTGGAACTGAGAGGTTCTCACCGCCGGCAGGCGGGAGTGTTCTTTTTCGATCTTTTGCGGCCGTCGGATGAGGAACTGGCTCAATTTCGGAAGGGGGCTCTTGCCTGGGAAGACCTCCCTTGGGTCCAGAATGCCTACGGGACCCAGTATGGCTTGCGGCAGCATTGGTTGCGAATCGAGCTTCAGTTAGTCAGCGGGGAGGATGCCGCAGCCGGAGAGGTGGTTCCGTTTTTCGGATCGGCAGCTATTTACTATGGTGTTCGCCGAGTGGAATGACGGCCCGGGAGAAACTTGGAGGTTGGTCCGCAAAATCTATGCTACAAACAGAGGCGGAATCCTTGGCCGATGTCCCAACCGACTTTCATCATGTACATAGAGACAACTCCTGCGACTAGTCGGGGCAAAGAGTCCCAGCAGAGTGGTCCCCTATTTATCCGCGTGGGGAAGACATGACTTCTGCAACTCCCTTGGGGTGCTATTTCCTGAAGGAAAAATTTTTACTCCGAGGCAGCAGGAGGCGGTGTGGGGCTGCCCTCTTAGTGGTTCTTCTTTTTGTGGGACTTGCTGTCACCTACGGTTATGCAGCTCTACGCACCCAGGGGGTCGCTCAGGCTGTGATTCGAAACGGCCTTGTGCAAGCTGGGGCCCGGCAGGCCGCTCTTACGGGAGCAATGGTGGCCCTCAAGCGAATGCACACCGGCTCCTGGCAGGGGGTAGAGAGCACGTTTTCGGCCATGCTGGATCCAAACTCGGAGTTTGTCGCTACCTATACCACGGGAGATCCAAATCTTTCCCCCGATGATCCTCGCTACCGGGAATACCCCTATCGGGTAACGGTGGAAGTGGTGGGGCGGAGTCGTGATCCCGCCCGGCCGCAGTGCTCGGCCCAGGCTCGGCTCCAGATGGTCGTTCGATTGGTTCCACGGGCAGTGGCACCAGCTCCGCCAGGCTGGAGCGATTTGATCGGCTTCACGATGTGCCAGTGGCGGGCGGGTGCTTGCCAGCTGCAGATACCGTTTAGAATTGCCGGGCCGGTCCGCCTCCGCGACCGACTGAACCTGGCAAACTCCATAGCGTGGTCATCTTCAGCCCGCTGGGATTATTGCGACGGTCTGCGACTTCTTCAGGTGTGGGGGATCGGGGACTTCCGCCCGTTTGTGGGCCCCGTAATTCTCCCATACGGTCGGCAGGAGAGTGGGGTAGTTTCCCTCTTGCAGATTGCCTTGGGTGTAAGTACTACAGATGCTTCCTCAGCAGCTGCATTTTCGTGGGTTGCCGTGCCCGAGCTCGTTCAGTATCGACTTTACCAAAATGGAAAAGTGTACAGTAACGACATTTTACTCCTCAACTTGCTTGCTGCTGCCAGCCTGGTACCCAATGCCGCGACTAACCCCTTGGGCATCCGGGTTCGCCGGGGAGATCTGAGTTTATTAGGGAATGTGTCGGTCCAAGGGACCTTGCTTTTAGTAGGAGGCAAAAGCACTCTCCTCGTTGTGGGCTCCGATAATCACCTGGAAAGTCCTCCGGTGCCGGATTATCCGGAGACTTTGCACCCGAAAGAAATCCGGATCCGTTTGCCCGCTGTCATCGCAGAGGAGTCCATTCGGGTGGAACCGGGGGGCTTTCTCTGCGGGAAAGGTCTTCTGTTGGCCCAAAAAGATTTTGAAGTTCGAAAGAGTTCGCAGGAACTTCCAAGCCTGGATTGGCTCGGGAATGTGGCTGCCCAAAATATTAGCCTGGAACCGCGGGAGGAATGGATACAGACGGATAAGTGGTGGAATCAAGTTTACACCCAGTTCCGGAGCCAAAGCGGTTTGGGGGACCCGAATTTCCCTCGTTGGCTGCAAAATGGCTACAACCTCCGGTACTCGCCAGGCATAAATATTCAGCCTCTGGAGGAAGGGACTCGGCCCCATTGGTGCAACTTAACTGAAGGGCTTTTCGTGCCTCATCCGGAGGATGCAACTCCCCTTGAGGCTGGGGCTCCAGGACTGCGATGGGAGGTCCTT
>Ga0272449_1000811_pt1 | contig 35266 bp, 34 predicted proteins | sample YNPCB0241_FD_198679 | JGI IMG/M metagenome (GOLD analysis project Ga0272449, IMG submission 198679) | Hot spring sediment microbial communities from Yellowstone National Park, WY, United States - YNP-CB-024-1 | ecosystem: Environmental > Aquatic > Thermal springs > Hot (42-90C) > Sediment...
TTGAAAGCGCTAGACTTAAAAGTGAACTTGGTTTGCGAGAACTTTGGTTTAAGAATGAGACCACAGAACCAACAGGATCATATTTTGATAGGAGTTCCGCACTTTTTGTTTCACTCATCAAAAGCCTAGGCTATGAAAGGATAGTAACCTATTCTACAGGCAATCTTGCAGCATCTTTGGCCGCGTACTCTTCTAGGGTTGGAATAAAATTGCATATTAACGTAAAACCTATGGTTGATGTTGGGAAACTGTATCAAATGATCTTGTATGGCGCTAAGGTTAATGTGCTGCAGGATTTTTCTAAAACAAGAATTTCTACTGGAGACGCTTTGGCAATAGAATATGATCCTATAATAAATGAGGCAAAAAAGACCATCCTTTTTGAAACTTTCCTCCAACTTGGTAAAAGGTTACCTGAATACATTATACTTCCTATGGGTGAAGGAGGTTTAGCGTATTTTACTTACAAGATGCTGGTGGAGCTTAAGAGGATTTTTGGAGATGGAGAGTTTAAGACTAAAATTGTGGGTGTACAGCCTAGAGGGTGCTCACCCATCGTTGAAGCATACGAGAGAGGACTCGATGAAGTATACGCTGACACAAAATTTTTCACAAGAATCTTCGACTTAAGTGTTGTTAGGCCAAGGTACGGTAGTGCCGCTTTGAAGGCTATAAGAGATACAGGAGGTTATGCTGTTTCGGTTAGTGAAGAAGAATGTTATAGGGCGCTCTCTATGCTTGCGGAGATGGAGGGAATATTGGCTGAGCCTGCTGCAAGCCTCAGTTTGGCAGGTCTAATAAAGCTTAGAAAATTAGGTGTAATAGGAGATAATAGTACGGTTGTATGTGTAATAACTGGTGGAGGTTTAAAGGATCCTAAAATTATGAAGGATATTGCCTGCAAGAAATCGGATGTTGGCCTTTTGCTTGAGGAACTAAGCGGTGACATGAAGATAGGTAAAACTAAAAGGGCTATACTTGAACTGCTTTCAGTAGAAGACATGTACGGCTACCAGATTTGGAGGAGTTTAAGAGAAAAATATGGACTTAGCATGAGAATTCCATCCGTTTATCAGCATCTTAACCAGTTAATAGAAATGGGATATGTTAGAAAAACTTTTTCGAAAAATGTTCTTGGAAGAAGAAGAGAATATTATAGTTTAACAGACAAGGGTAAAATAGTCATCTAGAAAAACAATATTTTATTTAAATATATGATTTAATCCTCACCTTTTGGTTGAAGAAACTTTGATGAAGGACGTTGGTAAAATGCTTATGGTTTTAGAGGCCTTTTTTGGAGGCTTCTATGTAGCCGTTACAAGGAACCTATTTATTCCAATGCTAACCTACAGCGGCTATTCTCTCCAACTTCTATCCTATGTTACGTTGGCTGCGGCTTTAGCAAGCATAATGATATCATACATAATATACAATAATCCAAGGATTGTGGAATCCAAAATAAAGCTTAAACTCTTACTATTCCATGCAACAGAACGTTTTGTCTGGCTTTCCCTACCATTCATGCTTAATGCTCCAAACTTTATGATAATAGTTTATTCGCTTGCTCAAACACTAACTATACCTGTCGGTGTTCTTATTACTATTGCAATGTTCGGCCAATATCATGAAAATGAGTTTGTTGATTTAACGGTTAAGAGGACCGCGGCATCTTCTGCCGCATCAATTTTGGGAATGATATTTTCAACATACGTTACAGCAAGCATTTTGGCGCCAGAAAGCTACTTTATAGCGTACGTAACTTCTGCACTTATAGGCTTAATTTCTACTACAGTCCTAATACCATACAATATTCCACCTACTACTATAGTAGATTCTAAAATAAATATCTCAGAAGAAGTTGAGCTTAAGAAAATAAACACTTACATACTTTTTACATTCATGATGGTGGGTGGAAACATACTAGGACTTTCATGGAGCCCATTACTTAAGAACTTGAATGCTCCAGTTTATATTGCAGTCGGCTTATCACTTGCTGGAAGTGTAGGTGGAACGATTGGACCATATCTTTGGAAAAGATATAGGCAATATCTTATAGCAATAGCACTTAACATAATTGTTACAACGTCAGTAATGTTTATCACATGGCCGCAGGTTCACCTGATCCTATCATTTCTTGCTTCAATAACGTTTTTAGGAGTAAATCTTTTAGCCACATCAATATATGCAAGGTATGTTAAAGTTTTAGGTGTAGTAAAAGCATCAATGTTCTTGACGAGCGCAAACGCAGTTGGACTTTTCATAGCCTCATTTATCACCAGCTTTATCACTTCCGAGCCTACCACGGCCATAATATTTTCTACAATATTTAGAGTTTTAGCGCTTATGGTAGCGTTGCTTGCAATACCTGAAACAGCTGTTGTTCCACCAACGACAGCATACGAGTTCGGTAGGGTAATTTATTCCTCAAGCGTTTTAGGCTACACATTCACTGTTGAAACATCAAAGAATATGATAAGGTTCACTGTCGAAGTTTTAGCCTTAGCATTTCTTCTAACACTCTTATACTTTATATATAGAATTGCTGGATTTATTGTAGGTGCATAAAATTTGCCTTTCCTTGACGAACTTTTGGCAGAAATCAACTTAATATTCCGTGAAACAATAAACTTGTTTCCCAAGGTTGCTTTTGTCATCCTAATTTTTGCGATATCATTTGTATTAATAAAATATGTTAACAGGCTCATGAAATGGCTTGTCAAGATATCGAGGGTTGAAGAGTTTGTTGGAAGTATATTACCTGGAGGATTAAGGATACCGCTTTCTTACATATTTTCTATTTTAGCAAACTCTGGAATTCTTATAACTGCAACCGCTCTTGCCGTACGAGTATTTGTTCCCGAATACACTCAACTATATAGGATGGCCTTAGATTACCTTGCGAGGGTGGCAAGTGTCATAGTAATATCCCTTATATTCATTTTTGGATTGGACGCTTTAGTAAGAAGTGTAAAGCTGGAAAAGAAGATGGACAGTTTCCTACTTATGATATCATTCCTTCTTATACTTGCAGTTCTAATCGACCTTACTGCATTAAGTGCGGAAACAAAGTCTGCGTTGGATTTTGGAATATCTATTGGTATGGGTTTAGCTATAGGTGCCTTCGCAGTATGGCTATTTTTCAGCGAACATATAAACAAAAGTGAAAAGACAGCCCCCGTGCAACAAAAATGAAATTATCAAAACATTTCATTCGTTTTAGTTGATAATTTAAATATAGACTTGGTTACATAAGTTGGTGGTGTACATAATGTCATTCGACCCATTCAATTTAGGAGATTTGACTAGGATATTGAAGGAGATAGAAGAGTCTAAAGAGGGGCTGGATCCTGAAATCTTGGCTTCATGGTATAATGTTATCGAATCAGAGGCTAAGGCATTATGTCCTACTCAGGAGCTTAGAGATAGTATAAGGATAGAACAGGATCCAATATTTCCTATGAAGTTTAAGGTTGATATGTCAAGACGTGCTGTGCCATATTTTATGCAGGCAATTGACAAATATTTACCTGAAATGCCTTTCGCAACAAGACTATATTTTCAGAAACTTCAAGAAATTGTTATAAAAAAGTTTGCTGAAGAGGCAACAAAAGAATATTGATTAGATTACTTCAGTTTAACTACGATAAGCCTAAGTATGTCTACAGAGTCTTCGCAGGAATCGTTTATCATTTCAAGGTCATTAAAGAACTCAGACAATACGATAAATTCTCCAGTATTCATGGCAGTAGAGGGCAAGTCCTTTATTATACCTCTAGCTGTAGCATGAATTTCGTCAACCTCTTCCTCTATCCTCTCAACCTTATCACAGTATTTTATCACTTCATCCAAGTTTACTTTGAGATTTTGTAAAGCAATTTTTAAAGTGTTAGCGTTTTCAACACTCTTTTCAGCCATCAACAGTGCTACCTCTTTAACTTTTTCCGGATACCTGTCTAATGAAAGTAATACCAGACATCTCCCCGCTGCACGAGCATAGTCTGCGACCATGTCAACCCTTTTCACCAAATGCACCAAATCCTCTCTCTGTGATGGAGAAAATTCTGCTTTCGAAAGCTCATTTAAAATTTTTCCTCTTAAAATGTCAGCTTCCTTCTCCTTAGAATTTAGCCTAAGAATATGCTGATTCGATTCACTCTTGTCTCCGGAAATCATCTTTTTTGTTGCATTCGCAATCTCTTCTACACAGTCCGTTGAAAGTCTAAAATGGTCTTGAATCATTTTAAAAACGTTCATTTCCCTTCTCTTTGCCAGCCAATTGAACAGTTGTTCACCCATATGTGTCGAAAGATGTAAAAGAAAGTTATTTAAACTTATAGTATAATCTTATATCATTTGGATTTAGGCTATTCTAGTTTAAACGCCTTTTCTAGACCCTCTTGAGGATATTTGTAAAATATTATTGAATCTTTTTCAATATGAAATTCTACTTTATCGCCTAAATTGTATTTTGGGTCATCAAGTCTCATAACCCTAGAATACAGTATATTATCCTCAACTCTGATACCGTATTCGATCTGTCTTCCCAGAAAACGTTTTTCAACAACCTCGCCTTTTAAATTGTTTTCGTCACCTTTTTCGAGTAGAACATTTTCTGGCCTAAAAAAGATAATTACCCTTTCACCAGCATCAAATTTTGTATTACCTTCAAATACTATGTTACCGGCTTTTGCAGACAAAAATTGTCGTTAGATTTAATTATCTTACCTTCAATAAAGTTACCCTTTCCAAGAAAGAAGGCTGTGAATATGTTCTTTGGCCTATTGTACAATTCTTCTGGCGAACCAACTTCCACGATAGAGCCGCCTTTCATTACAACAATCTTGTCTGCAATAGCCATAGCCTCATTTTGGTCGTGAGTAACATGTACTGCTGTTATACCAAGCTGTTTCACAATATTCCTTACCTCCCCCCTTATGGATATTCTTACCCTTGCGTCAAGTGATGAAAGTGGTTCATCGAGCAATAAAAGTTTTGAACCAGTAGCTAGCGCCCTAATTAACGAAATCTTTTGCTGTATTCCTCTACTGCTTATCTGGTTCGGGTAAAGATTCTTCCACTCCTCTAATTTTCCAAACAAAATTAATTCTTCTATAAAATTTTTCCTAAGCTTTGGATTAAAGTTTTTAACAATTGGACTATATGAAATATTCTCGTATGCGTTCATGTGTGGGAAGAGGAGAATGTTTTGGAAAACAAAACCTATATCACGGTCCTCTGGAGGAAGGGAACTTATTTCTCTTCCATCTACAAAAATTTGCCCACTATCCTGTAAGATTGTACCCATTATAAGCTTCAAAAGAGTGCTTTTGCCGCATCCTGAGGGACCTATTATAACGACATATTCACGCTCCTCCACTTCAAGGCTGACATCCTTTATTGCTACAACATCCCTGAACCTTTTGTAAAGATTCTGTACTATAAGCTTCACGCCATCACCTCAACCTCTCTTGCGAAGCCAAGAAGAGGGTATCTGAAGACTTTAATCTCTTCAATATCTAAATGTAGGGAAACTATCTCGTTCACCCTATATCTTTTAGCCTCCCTAGCGGACGTTTCAACAGTCACAAGCTTTTCAGAACCAAACAGTATTGTTTCGATAACAAAATATGGGCCCATGTTTACAATTTTATTTATTCTTGCAAAAAGCTGTCCACCCCTCTTCTTAAAGATCTTTAATGCGGAAGGCCTTATGGAGACGAGAACTCTTTCACCTATTTCAAAATTGCCTCTTGCTCTAATATGATGGTATACGTTTTCTATAACAAGCTCGACGAACGTATACTTTTTATCTTCAACGTAACCTTCAAGAAAGTTTGTTCCCTCAATAAAATTCATCACAAAAGGTGACCTTGGATTCAAATACAAGTCAGATGGTGTACCCACTTGCAGAATTCGACCATCACGTATTAGGGCTATCCTGTCTCCGATAGCCATGGCCTCATCCTGGTCTTGAGTGACATGAACAACAGTAAGTTTATTTTCTTTGGCAAACCTTCTAAGCTCTTCCCTAAGCTCCAACCTTAACCTAGCATCGAGTGCACCTAGGGGTTCATCCAGAAGCAATAGCTTTGCTTTAGCAGCTAAAGCTCTTGCAAGGGCAACCCTCTGCTGCATACCACCACTCAATTCGTGAGGATAAGAGTTTCCACGCTCCTCCAAATGAATCTTTTTTAATAGAGTTCTTGCAGTTTCAAGAGCTTTTTCTATTGGAACATTTTGTTCTCTCAATGGAAACATTATGTTTTCTATTACGGTCATGTTTGAAAATAGTGTTGGATTTTGAAACATCATTACTGCACCACGGTCCCAGGGCTCTAAACTTGTGACATCGGATCCGTCAAATAAAACTTTACCTTTATCAGGTTTATAGAGACCTGCTAAGATTTTTAATGTCGTTGTCTTTCCGGCACCAGAAGGGCCTATTAAGCAGAAGTATTCGCCATCCTCAATGCTTAGGTTCACCCTGTCCAGTACAAGCTTTTTGTCGAATGATTTTGAAACTTTAGATAATTCAACACTAACCATGTCTCCCACCTAGACGTCTTATAACGAGAAGTATGATGTAGGAGAATATTATCAGGGTTAGTGCTGAAATACCCGCTTCTGGTAACATGCCCTTTTTAACAAAATCTACGATGATAACAGGTGCTGTTATAGCCTTCGGAGCCACAGCCAATGTTGCACCAGTTTCATCTAAACTTCTTGTGAAGACAAAGATTGCGCCAGCAAGTATTGAAAATTTTATTTGCGGGAAAACAACTTTAACGAAAGTACTAAATGGTGTCGAACCCAATGTTTTAGCAGCTTCCTCAAAACTTTGGTCAAGAGAATTTAGGGCATTAACAACTGTTCTAACGGTGAAAGAATATGTTATCGCAACATGCGCAAATATTATAAGTATTAAATCGCTTAACTGAATTATAGGAAAGATTTTTGAAATAAATTCTACCCAGAAAAGATTTAAAGAGATGCCTACTGCGACGGTCGGGAAAACGATGGGCACTTCAATCATATAGTCTATTATGCTTTTGTACCTACTATAGCCACCCCTAGAAATATATAATGAAAGTGGTATGCCAAATATTAGGTCTATTACAGTTACAGAGGAAGCAACAATAAAGGAGTACAATATACTACTTCCAATAATATTAAACTTTTCAACAAAAATGTTAGGATAATTTATACCATAAGTTATCGGATAGAGGGCGGGAGAAAACGCTATGACTATAAAGAACATGCTCGTGACAATGTTCCTCAAAATAATCCAACGTCCTTTGCTAAGTTCTCTTTCGACAGGAAGATAAACTCTCCTAAACGGGATATGAAACTTTTTGAAAACAAGTCTTACAGCAAAAAATAACGCTAATGAAATTATAATGAGCATTAGACTCACGAATGCACCCGCATAAAGGTAGGATGGATCCTTTTGAGAGAGGGAACGCCAAAAATAGATTAGAGTTGGTGCAGTATTCAATTCTCCGCCTGCTTTAGACAAGGTTAGGGCAACACTTGTTGCACCTGTTTCGCTCAAACTTCTTGCGATGGCCAAAATTGTTCCAGTCAAAATACCTCCCTTAATTAGTGGTAAGGTTACAGTTCTTATAGTAGTGAAAGGGCGTGCTCCAAGGGTCTTAGAAACGATCTCATATGACGCGTCAAAGTCTCTTAATGCGGCTGCAACACTTCTAACCATGTAGGGTATTGTGAAAGCAGTATGTAATAAAACAAGGATTGAGAACGATTGCAGAGTATATTGTAATAGTGTTGGCCACACAAGTGCGATAGAAAAGCCTAAAGCTGAAGTGGGAGTCACGATAGGTATTTCAACCAGCGTGTCTATAACTTGTGAAAATTTTCCCCCTCTAGCGACATAAAAGCCTAGGGGGACACCAACAGCAATGTCTATAAATGCTACAATAATGGATAGGAAAAAGCTGACCTTTAAACTATCTAGGACGAGATTTATATTTTCAGGTGTTAGAAAAAGTTTTTCGCTAATAAGATTCCAGTTTAATGGAACATATGTTACCACAAAAATTGAGGGCATGATTACAAAAAAGAGGAAAAATCCGACAGAAAATATGTGAAGAAGTTTTCTGAGAAAAAACTTTTTTGAGAGGTTAGAAAGGAAGCTTAAGATTAATGTCATGGGATTCAATACCTTACATCACCTTCGATGTAAGCCTTTATAGTGTTCATCGCCCTCACTAAGGCTTTCATTTTATAAGATAATTAAGTGTTTAGAGACAACTATAGTAGAGGAGTGTTAGAATCGTCTTCGCGTCGGCCACGTTTTCCCTTTTCACAAGCGCTATGGCTTCGCTTACTGATAAAGTTAATGTCTCTATAACCTCTGTTTCATCACGTTTTGGTTCAGTTCTTTTAAGGTCTCTTGCAATATAGGCGTGTATGATTTCAGTACAGTAACCTGGTGAAGGGTAAAACTTGAATAGTGCTTCAACCTTTCCAGGCCTGTAGCCGGTTTCCTCCTCAAGCTCTCTTTTCGCACACTCTTCTGGGCTTTCATTAGCCTTGTCAAGCGTTCCAGCTGGAAGCTCGTAGATCCAACTGCCTACGGAAGGGCGAAATTGTTTCAAAAGTACGATTTTCCCGTCGTCCAGCACCGGTAATATTACGACAGCCCCAGGATGCTCGACAACCTCCTTTTTCGCAAGCTTTCCGTTTGGAAGCCTAGTTTCCAAAATCTTTAGTGAAATGCGTTTTCCCTTGTAAACATAGGTTGTTTTTTCTGCAAAGTTTTCTGAGTCCATGTGTTAACCTTAATCTTTCATGGAAATAAATTTTTGTGGGAAACTATTTGGCGTATTTCTTTTTGAGCCTTATAAGGGTTCTTAAGTTTATGTAAGCTGGTAGCATGTCAGATTCGGCTAACCTTAAAATCATTTCACTATATTTTTTCATAACTTCAGTGAAGGCGGTCCAGGTTAGAACGGACTTTACAACATTATCTCTAGTGTCCAGGACCAGAATCCTGTACTTTCTGCAGTATTTTGCAGGTTCAGGAAGAACACTAACTTTACCGTGAGAAGCTGTTCTTACAACATGCATGTTCCCAACCCTAATCCTCGCCCTAGATAGTGCAATTGTGTAAATTTTTTCGCCATCAAGTTTCCAATACTTTTTCGCCTTTATAGCTTCACGAATGTTTTCAACATCCTTTTCAGCAAGCCTTCTAAACAGGCTTGGAGTGCGTCTTGTCATGGTGTAAAACACTCTTCATCAAAGCATGCATTGTGCAATGTTCACGCTGTAAAGGCATTCGGAGCATGAATCCTCATTGCCCATGCAGTCCCTTTCTGATGAGAGAGTGTAGTAGCAGTTTAGTGTAGAGTAAACGCATTCGCCGCACCATGGAAAATTTTTGTTCAAATCTTTTCTCAATATCCTAAAATTTTTGAACTTTTCACTCGACCATATATTTTCTAAACTTTCTTCTAAAACATTGCCGAATACTACTTCTCTGACTAGCCTTTTGTGTAAATTAACGTATTCATAGTGTGTATACATGAACTCCATGCATGGTACAACGTTACCGTCAACCCTTACAATGGCGAAATCCTTGTCAACGTAGGGGCAAATTCTCTTTTTCCTGTCAGCGAATTGGTTTGGAAGTTGAAGTTCTATATTATATGCTGACGCAAGTTTTGCCGATTCCTTTAGAACTTGTAAAGTTTTCTCAACAAGCTCTAAATTATTTTTTGTTTCTAAAAGTATTGGGAAATTTATCCAGTAGCCACTTTCTTCAGCCTTTTTCCAGAACATTCTATACTTTTCTAAAGCGCTTGAAACACTTTTACCTGTATAGGTAATGCTATGACTTTCCATTACAGCATCATGTATTATGTTCCAGCCTTCGTCTAGAAAGTCTTTGACAATATTGTATGATGTTTCGCTTACAGTTAAGTAAAGTTGTTGTGCGTTTAATGCCTCAGTATAGGGTATTAGATTTGTAACTAAAATTTTGTCAACACCATTTTGTGCAGCAAATTCTATCAAATTTGGCAAATAGTCCAATGTATCCTTCATCAGTACTATTTCAATGGCTAGAGAGAATGGATATTTTGAAAATTTTTTCAGCTTAGAAACTGTCTTCAAATTTTCTAGGATGGTGTGCGTTTCAGCGCCGACCCTTAGTCTTTCTAGAGCAGATGTTTCAATTGTGTCAAATGAAAATGAAATCATGTTTACTCCGATTTCTTTTAAAAGTTTTTCAGCCAACTTTGCATTTAGAAGCGAACCATTAGTGCTGAAAGATATTTCACTATCTTTTTTAAGTGAAGTTCTTGCTAACTGTACCATTTTCATAAAATTTGGGTTTGTTAGAGGTTCACCTAATCCATACAAAACAACCTTTTCCATTTCATTAAATGAGCTACTCAGTTTCTTGAACGATGCTAGTGGCATATCCTGTACTTTTATGTTCCAAAAGTTTCTTAGGCAGTAGACGCACCTGAAATTACATTTGTTTGTCACTTCAACCTGTAGACCTTTAGGAAGTTCCATAAAATTTTACCTTCTAGCCACCAGCAACTGGTGGAAAAATTGCTACAGTATCCCCATCGTTGAATCTAAGCTCACCCTTTATGTCTTTAACATTTCTTCCATTAACCATTACAATAAGATTATTTTTAATATGCTTGCCTTCTGGGTCATAAATGTCTTCAACAAGCTTTGGACTTATTCTTTCACCAAGCGCTTTTAGAAAACCGTCTAAAGTTCCGTCAAAATCTAAGGTAGCCTCCTTAACACCATACCTTTCTCTAAATATTGCGAACAAAAGAACTTTTACAGAAACCATTTTGCCCTCAAAAATTCTATTAGCCTATAATATAAAAGTGTAACTATAGAGGGACAAAAATTTGATTTAATTGTGGATATAGCCTAAATTTTAACCTTATACTTCTTTTTTAACTTTTCAATTATTTCCTCAATAGATAGGTCCTTAAATTCTTCATAATGTGAGATAACTATTTCTCTAGCAATTTCTCCTGACGGTCCAAGGTCTTTCAAACCATTTTCTATATAGGGTGGAAGTTTTCTCCCTTTCCTCAAAATATCATTTGGTCTTCCTACGACACCCATAGATAGTGTTTGAACATGACTAATATATAATGATATTGATGGATAATTTTTGTAAAATAAAAAAATGGTGGTGTTAGAGCTCGATGCCGAGCTCCTTTAATTTTTCTGGAGTTGGAATTCCGTTAACCCATCCTCTGAGACGATAGTATTCTTTTTTCATTTGCTCAAGTTCTACAACTTGGCCTTTTACAGGCCCTTCTGGCATCGGTTCTGAAGTTAATCTTGGTGGAAGTGTGTCGTCTTTGTCTGTGAAACCATATTTGCTCATTATTAGGCGTTCAAGGTTGTATACTCTTTCTCCAATCGTCATAATTTCTTCTTCTGTTAGATCCCATCCTGTTACTGCAGAAAGTAGCTTGGCATAGTCTCCGGCTCCTAATGCGAAGGTTGTAAACAGGCAGTTTACGGTAGAGTTTACTACTGAAGTGAAGTCCTGGAATGTTTTTACCCACTGTGCCTTACCTTCAATTGTGAGTGGATCAATTTTGGTAGGTAGTCCCAAAATTTCTGGCGAAATAGTGTATCCTGTAACGTGGCATCCTCCCCTGTTTGATGTGGCATAGTTTAAGCCTATACCTTTTGCACCACGTGGATCGTATGCGGGCATTTCCAGACCCTTTACACTCATTGACAGTTCTGGAGCGCCAAATATTTCGCAGAGTCTCTTTGAGCCGAGAGCCATATATTTTCCGAAACCGTCCTTGTGGGCGATACGCCATATCGATTCCACGAGTGTTGCAGCGTTTCCGAAGCTTAGGTCTAAGCCGTGTAATTGCTCGTCTTTAATTAGACCACGTTGCTTAAGCTCCATTGCAGCAGCAATTGTTGAACCTACTGATATTGGATCTAGACCGAACTCGTCACATAAGTGGTTTGCCTTAATCACGGCTTCTAGATCCATTACACCAGTACTGTTTCCTAAAGCCCATATACTCTCATATTCTGGGCCCTCTGTTATCAGTATCTGGTAAGGTCCACTCTTTACTGAGGTAACTCTTCCACATGCGATATTGCATCCCCAACATGGTCTTCTTTTTACGAGATAGGTATTTGCCAATGTTTCTCCACTTATCTTATCAGCTTCAGGATTGTATCCAAACTGCCAGTTCTTGAATGGCAGCATTCCAGCATTGTTTATAACATTAACCAATATTGCGGTCCCATACGTGGGTAAACCTTCTGCAGTGACAGAGTTCTTTCTCTCCTTTTCTAAGGCTTCTCTTGAAGCTTCCCTAAACTTTTCCATATCCGCAACTGGCACATTTCCTGAACCTGAGACAACGATAGCCTTTAAGAATTTTGAACCCATAACTGCACCTAAACCTGTCCTACCAGCTGCACGATGCTTATCATTTACAATGTTCGCCATTGGAACCAAGTTTTCACCAGCTGGGCCGATACATGCTACACTCACATTTTTGCCGCCAACCTCATTTCTTAAGAGGTCGTCTGTGTCAAAAACATTTTTACCCCAATAGTCTGAAGCATCGCAAATTTCAATGCAGCCGTCTACAACAGAAATGTATACCGGAGATTCAGCCGCACCTTTTATGAAAAGCATGTCGAATCCAGCAAACTTTAGGAACGGACCCCATTCTCCACCAGAGTTGGCGCTTCCAATCGAGCCAGTCAAAGGTGAACGGAGCGCCATAACATGATATCTTCCTGGAGAAGGGAAGCCTGGGACACCTGTTGCTGGTCCAGTAGCAAAAACTATTGCGTTATCTGGGCCGAGCGGGTCTAGGTCTCTGAGAGCTTTACCTTTTGCTTCAAGACTTTTGGCATACTCATATAATAGGGCTAACGCGTATCCCTTTCCACCCAAATATTTTCGTCCAAGAGTTTCGCATGTTTCCTCAATTCTTACTTTGCCGTCAGTTAAGTCTATTACACCTATTTTTCCAACATAACCCCCTGGCATAATGGTCGGAAATGTTTACCTTTCCTTCCTATATAAATGTTTGTAAAAACTTATCATTACAGTGTAATATTATAAATTTTATTTTAAATCTTTCCAATATTTTTTAAAAATAAATTTGTATAAAAAATAAAAAAATTGTGGAAGTTTATCCTAGGTGGCCTCCCATTTCCTCTAGGGCCTTCTTAACTTCCTCTACTGAGGCACCGTCTTCTAGTGTTGAAATATCTCCTAGAGTTGCACCGCTGACGATAGCTTTTAGTAGACGACGCATTATTTTACCACTTCTAGTCTTCGGAAGCTTGTTCACAAATATTATGTCTGCTGGAACGGCTATAGGGCCTACTGTAGCCCTCACATGCTTTGAAAGCTCTGCCTTAAGCTCATCTGATGCTGTGAAGCCTCCTCTTAATACAACAAACGCTACCGGAACCTCACCCTTGATTTCGTCAGCCTTACCTATTACCGCTGCTTCCGCGACAGACTTGTGCGAGACGAGAGCGCTTTCAATTTCCACCGTTCCAATTCTGTGCCCAGCAACCTTCAGGACTTCATCAGCTCTTCCAAGGAACCATATGTAACCGTCCTGGTCTTTTATCGCATAGTCACTTGTATAATATACTCCTTCAAACCTTCCAAAGTAGACCATCTTGTACCTTTCTGGATCACGCCATAGAGTCTGAAGCATTCCTGGCCAAGGTGTCTTGATGACAAGATATCCTCTCTCGCCTACTGGAGCAGGTTGTCCGTTGTCATTGTATACTTCAGCAACGATGCCTGGAAGCGGGTAAGTGGCTGAACCAGGCTTCAATGGTACAAGCTCAATACCAAGAGTAGGCGAGATCATGAAACCGCCTGTTTCAGTCTGCCACCATGTGTCGATTATTGGACATTTTTCTTTGCCGATAACCTTATAGTACCATAGCCAAGCTTCTGGATTTATGGGTTCACCTACAGAGCCAAGCGCTCTCAACGTTGAAAGATCATGCTTTAACACCCATTCATCTCCGAACCTCATGAACATTCTGATCGCGGTCGGCGAAGTGTAGAGTATCGTTACACCATGCCTTTCAATTATGTCCCACCACCTGTCTGGTTGAGGATAGTCTGGTGCTCCATCGTACATTAAGCTTGTTATACCATGCATTAGTGGTGCGTAAACTACGTAGCTGTGGCCGGTTATCCAGCCGATGTCTGCCGTGCACCACCATATGTCCTTGTCGTTCACGTCGAAGGCCCATTTGAGCGTCCAGTAAGTCCAAACTAGGTATCCTCCAGTACTATGCTGTACACCCTTAGGCTTGCCTGTTGTGCCAGAAGTGTATAGTAGGAATATTGGTTCCGTTGAATCGACAATTTCAGGGGGGACATAGGTGTTTGCTGGAACCTTACTCATCAACTCTGAATACCAAAGGTCTCTGCCTTCTTTCATGTTCACCTGCTGTCCAGCATACTTTACTACAATAACTTTTTCAATTGTTGGACATTTCTCTAGCGCAACGTCAACTGTTTTCTTTAATTCTACAACCTTGCCACGTCTGAGGCTTCCATCGGCTGTGACAAGGATCTTTGCTCCAGCATCGTTTATTCTGTCCGCTAGGGCGTCAGCGCTAAACCCGGAGAAGACGACAACATGTGGTGCACCCAATCTTGCGGCAGCCAACATAGCTATGGGAAGTTCTGGTATCATTGGAAGGTATAATGCAATCCTATCACCCTTCTTTACACCAAGGTCTTGTAGTACTTTAGCGAACTTGTTAACCTCCTTATAGAGCTGATAATATGTTATTGTCCTTGTTTCACCGTTTTCTCCCTCCCAAATGTATGCTACTTTATTCTTTTTTTCTGTAGTAATGTGTCTGTCTAGGCAGTTGTAGCTTGCATTAATTTTTCCGCCAACAAACCATCTGTAGAAGGGTTTGTTTGTGTCATCAAGTACCTTGTCCCATGTCCTAAACCAATCGAGAGCTCTTGCCTTTTCATCCCAGTATTTTTCTGGATCATTTATTGACCTAGCCCACTCCTCGTTCCTAAGTTTTCCCGGCTCAAATTTAACGTGGAAAGGTAGTGACATTTCAGACATTATGTTATCACGCATTATGGTGTGGAAAAGGGTTTTTAAAAATATTTATGATTTTAGAAAGAATACGTTCTAGCTTCGATTAAAAGATTTAAATTATCGGATACAAAGGAGTACTATCAATACTTGAACAAGAAACAGAGTATTAGAGAGAATATATGGAAGAAGATTATCGAATGTAATGTGAGCCTATTTCCTCCACCATATGGTAGGATCCCAAATTTTGTTGGTGCAGAGGTTGCGGCACAAAAGCTTTCTGAAACAAGTATATGGAATAATGCTAGGGTCATAAAGGTTAGCCCAGACTCTCCTCAAAAGCCTGTCAGGTTTATGGCGCTTAAGCGGGGTATGAAGGTTATTATGCCTACGCCAAGATTAAAAGATGGTTTCCTCTTATTGGACCCAGAAAAGATACCTGAAAACAGTTACGAGTTTGCTTCAACAATCAAAGGCGCATTCTTCTACGGCAGGAAGATTAAGGTTGAAGATTTACCAAAAATAGACTTGGTTGTAGTTGGAAGTGTTGCAGTTAACTTATTTGGCGAACGTATAGGAAAAGGGGGAGGCTATTCTGAAATAGAATGGGCAATAGCTTATGAAATGAAAAAGGTTGAACAAAGTACGCCTGTGGCTACAACAGTTCACGACATACAGGTTTTAGAAGAAAAGTTCGATACAAAGGTATATGATTTAATTGTGGACTGGATAATAACACCGACAAGGATAATAAAAACGAGGCCCCTTGCAGAAAAACCTAGAGGCATATATTGGGAAATGCTCTCAGGCCAAAAGGTTGAAGAAATTCCAGTACTATATGAAATGTGGAAGAATAGATTTCCGTGAACATTAAGTTTATATATTAAATCTTTAAAAAAATTAATTGCATGGAAGAGGCTGAAGAGTTTCCTGAAGAATTTTCTAAAATTGTTTTAGGGGCGCATAAAAGCTTATCAAGGAGAAGAAATATTGAAGAACTTGAAAAAGAACTCATTGAGAAGATCGGTGTTGAAGGAGAAGTTAGACTTTCAAAGCTTTGGCTTACAAGCGATTGCCACCTTTGGGAAATAGTTTACGCTTTAAATCGGTTAAAGGAAAAAGGGCTTGTCGAGGAAAAGGAGGTTTAGGGAGTTTGTATGAAACCTAAAAATTCTTCAATACTACGTTTCTTAAGCACTTCGTTAGTCATCTTCTCTAAGCCTATTGTTGAAGACGGTGCAGAGCCATAATCGTGCCCCGGATAAACTTCCACGCTATCATCTAAGAGAAGCAGCTTATTGAAAAGGCTATGATAAAGCTTTCTTGGATCACCACCAGGTAAGTCGGTTCTACCGCAACCTCCAACAAAGAGTGTGTCACCTGTCAATAGCTTATTATCGACAAGTAAACATATACTGTCTTCAGTGTGACCTGGAGTGTGAATCACCCTTATTCTAATCGAACCTAAATCGATAACACTTCCATCATCTAATTCTATATCCTTTTCCATAGTCGAAAGCTTGTGAGCTAAAACTTTTGAATTAAATCTCGTCTTGAAGAAATCAACTTCAGCAATATGATCAAAGTGACCGTGGGTGCAGATAACGTATTTGAGTTTTAACCTAAAGTCTTCTAACACCCTAACTATAGCTCTAACATTAAAGCTTGGGTCTACAACAGCAGCCTCCCTCGAACAAGTGTCAGCGATAATGTAAGAAAAATTGTCTCCAACGTCCTTAATCTGCCTAAATAACATACCATCCAAGTGGAAGCAGACAATATAAAATTTTTTCCCATACAATTGTGGAAAAAAATTTTTAAAAGTATAAAATGATTGTATAGTGAATGGTTTGGAAAACTGGAGACTAATATTAAATGAGGGGACAGCAGAATATAATATGGCGGTGGACGAGGCAATACTGACCCTAAATAATTTGAGGCCAAGAGCGAATGTGCTGAGACTCTATGTTTTTAAACCTAGTGCAATAACAATAGGCTACTTTCAAAAAGTCTATGAAACCATTAACGTAGAATATGCCGTTAGCAACAAAATACCTATTGTGAGGAGAATTACTGGAGGAGGAGCAGTATATCATGATGAGAATGGTGAGATAACGTATAGTATTGTAGCCGACGTAGGTAGCGTAGACTTCGATGTACAAGAAAGTTATAGGAAGATATGTAGCGGAATATTGTACGCATTAAATTTTTTAGGATTAGACGGAAGATTTGAACCAGTAAACGATGTAACCGTTAACGGTAAAAAGGTTTCTGGAAGCGCGCAAATACGGAAAGGAAACGTTCTTTTACAACATGGAACCTTAATGTATGATACTGATGTTTCAAAAATTGAAAAACTTCTTCTGGTTCCAAAAGATAAGCTGGCAGCACATAGTGCAAAAACAATATACGATAGAGTGACGACATTATCGCGTGAAAAAGGTTCAAAAATTTCAAAGCAAGAGGTTATAAATGCACTAATCAAAGGATTTGAAAAAGCATTTAACATTAAACCATATGAAGACACCCTAGACGATGAAGAAAAGAATCTGGTAAAGGAGCTGGTTAAAAAATATGGGCAAAGAAACTGGAATTTCAGGTGGTAAAAAATGCATATAGAATTAGATAAGAAGGTTTTAGGAGGAAAATATGTCAAAGTTGAAGTGGAATTAGAAAATGGTATTATAGATAATGTGATCATAAGTGGAGACTTTTTCGCATTTCCCATAGAAGAATTTGAAAATTTCCTCACAAGCTTAAGGGGAATAAAATTTAGTCAAGAACAAATTAATAATGTTTTTAAAAAATTCAGTGATAAAATAACTTTTTCCGGAATAACATTTGATGATTTATTGGAAATATTCACTCAACTACTTAATAAAAAAGATTTAGCTTAGGTAACAGTACCAAAATTTATATACATACCTCATAAAGAAATAGCTTATGCCGTTCCCAAAAAACTTTCTATGGGGTGTTTCATCAAGCGGATTCCAATTTGAAATGGGACACCCTTTAAAGGAATGTGTGGACAGGAACACGGACTGGTTTGTATGGGTTCACGATAAAAATAATATAGAGAAAGGTATCGTAAGCGGTGATCTACCTGAAAACGGTCCCGACTACTGGCATTTGTATGAAAAAGATCATGAACTTGCGAAAGGAATTGGATTAAACTCTTATAGGCTAGGTGTAGAATGGAGCAGGATCTTTCCGAAACCAACGAAAGAAGTTAAGGTGCATGTTGAAAGGAACGAGTTTGGAAGAATTTCTAGTATTTCTGCAGAAGAAAATTTTTTAGAAAAATTAGATGAGATTGCTGATAATGAGGCAGTAAACCATTATAGAAAAATTTTAAATGATATAATACAGAAGAATATGAAGCCCATAGTCTGTTTAAATCACTTTACATTACCATTATGGATACATGACCCTATTACTGTAAGAAATTCGGGAGGACGTAAGGGGCCCAGAGGATGGATTGATGATGAGACTATTGTTGAATTTTGGAAGTATGCGGCCTATCTCGCTTGGAAATTTGGGGATATTGTGGACTATTGGGCAACATTAAATGAGCCGACAGTTGTAGCTGAAACAGGATACCTTTTCCCTTCAATGGGTTTTCCTCCCGGTTTAAACAACTTTAGACTTTTCAGAAAATGTCTGATTAATTTGGCTGTTGCACATGCTAGAGCATATGATGCAATAAAGCAATTTGATCAGTCTAAGGCTGAAAATGAAGATATAAGCACCTCTGAAGTTGGCATCATATTGAATATTGTGCCCATGATACCCTTCGACAAAAACAAGGATATTGAAGCATGCAAAATATCCAACCATATACATAATCTGTTCATAATAGAGGCGGTTTCAAACGGTTGGGTTGACGAAAATTTAAATTGTGAGAAAGAAGATAGGGAACATGACATCTTTCTAGGAAATAGGGTTGACTGGATAGGAGTTAACTATTATACTAGAAACGTGGTTCGAGGTAAAAAGTCTATACTTGCTAGAGTTTTTGCTGGAATGCCGATGGTTCCCGAAATAGTTGAAGGATATGGGAACAACTGCAAACCAAATGATGTTTCAATCGATGGGAATCCTACGTCAGATTTTGGATGGGAAGTTTACCCTAATGGGCTCCTGGATGCATTGGAACTTATGAAAAAATATAACAAACCCCTTTATGTTACCGAAAATGGGATAGCAGATTCTTCTGATAGGCTGAGAACAAATTTTATTACAGAACATTTGAAGGTTCTAGAGAAGGCTATTGAAGAGGAAAAAATTGATGTTAGAGGCTACTTTCACTGGTCCCTTATAGATAACTACGAGTGGGCTCAAGGCTACAGAATGAGATTTGGACTCTATCAAGTTGACTTTAACACCAAAGAGAGAATTGCTAGAAAGAGTTCAGAAACGTATAAGAAGATTATTTTAGCCAGTAGTCTTTTTAAGTAGCTCAGCCCTACTCCTTATCCTGTTCCTAGTTTCCAAAATATCTTTAGGTATAACCAAAGCTAATATGATAAACAATATGCCACAAACAACCCAAGTTGAGACAGAAACATAAAGAATACCCAGCCCTAGACCATACAAGTCTGCAAGATATCCTGCAATAAGTGGAGAGGTTGAAGAGCCCGCAAATTCAAATATTCTAAGCAGAGAGTCAGCTGAACTTCTTACTTCAGGCTCCGTGACATCGGTTACTGCCGCGGACACGTTTGGGCCTGCCATTGGAAGGATAAACGATGCAATAGCACCTAAAATTGTGAAACCTATAATATCTTCATTTGGCCAAATCAATGTAACATATAAGGCGAGTGCTGAAAGAAATACATCTACTGCTCCAACTATCGCACGACCGCTGGACATTTTCGAAAAAAGTACATCACCAATTGCTCCACCTACAAGGTTTCCAATTACCATAACAGTAAGCCAGACGAGCATTACAATCATTGCTTTGGACTCGTCAAACATCCTCTCTTTAAGCATGTATGTGAAAACCCATGCTTGAAGACATTGCCATGGGAATACACCGAAAAAACCTTGCAAGTTCAGGAAGAGAAGGGAGGGCCTTTTAATTAAAACAAACATTTCTTTAAATTTTATCCTATAAGCATTATCTTCTAACTTTAATCCCGCAAGCTCGGGTTCCGAGCTTCCTCTAGGAACATCTTTTATAGAAATGTATACGACCATCGCCATTAATATTCCAACACCACCAGTTATCAGAAAAAGATACCGCCAACCATAGTAATATCCAAGCATAACACCGATAACTGTTCCGATCAGTGCCCCGAATGCACCTGTGGCGTTTATCAATCCCAAAGGCTTGCCCCTACTTTTTGGAGGAAAGTAGTCACTGATTAGACTGTTTATTCCAGACGGTGGAGTATCATCTACTCCAGTTAAAGTTCTTGTTATAAAGAAGCCTAGAAAATTTCTGGGCAGTGTATTTAACCATGTTGTTATACCCCATAATATTCCTGATAAACTAATTAGGGTCTTTCTAGAGTATTTGTCGAAAAGGTAGCCCCAGACGGGGTAAAGTAGTACTGAGAAAGCGAATGTAGCAGTAAATATTGCTCCTCCACTTGCATAGGTGATCTGAAATTCTTCTAAAATTTGAGGCAGGACTACAGAGATGACATAGATGTCAGCCATATGCAGGGATCTAAAGATGAATAAGATTATTGCAACAAACCACGCGTACTTTAGGTACGAAATTTTCATGGAAGTCACTTGTAGTGTTCTAGAGCAGCCCTATTCCATGATTGGCTAAGCTGCTCATCAATCAACGCCTTTGCATTATCGAATGACCTTGTTCTAGGGTCTTCTGCGACCATAAGAATAAGGCTCATTCTATCCCCTTCAATGAAAGCTTGAAGTATCTGTTCCATTTTAAGCATTCTTGGAATCATGTTAAAAAGCATAATCCTTTTGGGCAGTGAACCAACATACACTCCCTTCACGCCTGTACTGTCAACTAATGCTGGAACCTCGACTACAACATCATTCGGTATTCCAGAAATTATACCATTATTTGGAATATTCAATTGCAAAACCGTTTGCTTATCATTCTTGATAGCATCAATTAATGGAATATGCTGCTCGCCGCTAAATTTTGGAGGATAAAATTCAGTCAATTTAAGTGTAGGATTATTTGCAAGATAATATAGTTTTTCAAGATTTTCTTTCAAAAAATTAAGATAAAGTGTCCAGCCAATTTCTGAATCGAATCCGCCTGTTGGGCCGAACCATTTCCTCTTGCTTTCTAAATCCTTATGAAACCACCATGGTGAAGCACTTCTAACAGTATCGCCTATAGGGAATAGACCAAACAATCTATACATTTCAACGGCGGCTGGAGACATTTGCTCACATTCCCAAGGAAGACTCTTCAAATACTCTTCACTATTCCAATATTCTACAGCCTTCTTTTCAATCCATTCGTCTAAAATAGGGTAAGCATTTTCACCTTTATAGAGAAAATCTTTAAGCCATACATTATGATTAAATCCTGCGATAGTTACCCTCACATTCTCTTCATTCAAGCCTAACCTTCTAACAACATCCCTATAGCCTAGATGGCCATGGCATACGCCAACCACTTTAATCTTACTCATCCTATGAATCAATGTTACTCCCTCAAAAACAGGGTTTGCAGCCTGGATAAGCCAAGCATCTGGACAATATTTTTCCATATCCATTACAAGTTCAAGGAAAAATTTTAACTGATGATATGCTCCAATACCACCATAGTAGTCGCTAACTCTTTCACCAACACCCCTATAGTATCCATACTTTTCTGCAATACGCCTTTCCTCCTCCATAGGCTCATAGCCGCCAACCTTAACGGTATTAACAACGAACTCTGAACCTTCAAGAGCTTCCTTCCGGTCCGTTGTCTTCTTTATAAGAAGATTTGCTCCAGTTTCTTTTGAATACCTTGTTGCCAGCTCATACATTATGTTTAAACGCTCCTCATTAATGTCCATCAAAATAACTTCACTATCATGCAAGCTTTTCGTAAGGCATAAGTCAACTATAAGCCGTCCAGTAAAAACAACACTTCCTGCACCTATTATAGAAATAGTCGTCATAATGTATATCATAGTATTATATTTTAAAAACTTTATCAAAAATTAAATAGATGTTTGGGCAAGATAGCATTACTATGCCAAAATCTATCATATTAGGACTATTTTCATATGCTTTAAGCGCGTATTCGCTTGCCTTTGCAGTTGACATTCTTGCTTCCTACTTTATGGTTGCTTATCAAGCAGCCTTAATGCCTATTATCTTAATTTGGGGTTTTGTTAGAATGTATACTCCTACATTTGCTACAATTATTGCATTAAAGATTTTGGGAAAAAATATTATTCTAGAATTTAGCACATATTTTGGTAGAATTAGAGACCACTTGACTTTGAAATGGTATCTTTTATCTCCTTTAATAACTTTATTGAGCCTAGGCATTTATATTCTCATTTCAATATCTTTTGGATTTTTTAGCTTAACGACATTAATTGACCAAATAAAATATTTGCAGAATATTTTACCTCAGGAAATTAGTCAAACAACATTGCTAATTTTGATTATTTTTTCGACAATTATATCTTCGTATTTTGTCGGATTAACTTTAAATGCTGTTTATTCTCTTGGAGAGGAAATTGGCTGGAGAGGCTTTCTAGTCAACCTCCTCCTAAATAAGTTTGGCTTCCTCAGAACATGTGCTATAATTGGCCTCTTATGGGGCTTCTGGCATGGGACGGCAATCCTATTTCTAGGCCACAACTATCAGATACATAGGATCGAAGGCATATTTCTTTTCACAATAATAGCGGTTCTTTTTACTTTTCCACATGTATATGTTAGAGTAGTATCTAAGAGCATTTTGCCAGCAGCCTCACTACATGGTTCCATAAACGCGTTATGGGGTTTCACAATAATTGTTACGCAAACATCTAACAATGAAATAATTGGTGGGCTTGGATTTTTAGGTATTGTTACATGGCTTATTACAGCGTCTCTCTTCGTATATTATGGTAAGAGGCGGAGGACACTATTACAGTAGAAAAAAGTTTATAACTTCGGTTTACAAAAAAATATTGGTTTCAAATGGTTGAAGTTAATGATTTAAGGGTTATAATCCCAGTTGGTGGGGAAGCTAAAAGACTTAAGCCGTTAACCTGCGAAGTTTCTAAAGCACTTGTTAGGCTACTCAATAGGCCCTTGGTTGAAATAGCTATAGTAAAGCTAGCGAGACAGGGGGTTAGATATTTTATTTTCGGCGTAAAAGGTTACGTGAATTACAGAGCTTTATATGATTACTTTCAAGATGGCGTTGGACTGTCTGCAAGATACGGTATAGAGCCAAGAATCCATATAAAATATCAGCCAAATAAAGATGATTTCGGAAGCGCTGATTCAGTAAGAATTAATATGGAATACTATGGTATAGATTCTCCTGTCGTCGGTGTACAGGGAGACAATATCTTTGATATAGATATCGTAGACTTTTTGAGGTTTCATAAAAAGAAGAATGCTTTAATGACCATAGGACTTGTGCATGTTGAAAATGTGGAAGACTATGGTGTAGTTGAAATGGATAAGGATTTTAGGATAAAAAATTTTGTTGAGAAACCTAAAAGAGAGAATGCGCCATCAAATCTTGCAAACACAGGAATATACCTCTTAAGTCCAGAGATAAAAGAAGTATTCAGGGATGCAAAGGTAAAAGAGATGCTTGAAAAAAATAGGAGGTTAGACTTCGGATTAGATCTAATCCCTCACTTAGTAAATTCTAACGCACCCGTCTACGGATACATTTTAAAGGGAGAATGGCATGATGTTGGCACACCACAAAGATACCTGAACGCTATGCTTCGAATACTCCATAGTGGTGCAAGGGGACTGGATATAGAGGGTAAAGTTTCAGACGAATCAAATGTTTGGATACAAGGTCAAAGTCCAGAGGCACTAAAGAGGAGGGAAGAGATTTTAGAAAAGATTAGGGGAGGTAAGATAATCGTTGAAGGTTCAGCGTTAATAGGTAGGCACTGTAGTATTGGAGATGGAACCATTATAAGAGACTCTTGTATCGACAACTACTGTATTGTTGGAAGAAATGCTGTAATAGAAAGGTCGGCTGTTATGGACAGGGCAATGATAGAAGATGGTGCAGAAATAAGGGATAGCATTGTTGGAAGGCATGTTAGAGTAAAGTCTTCTCTAACTAATCCTACAAAAATAATTGGAGTAAGCGTTATAGGAGATGACGTAATATTAGGTGAAGGTTGCGAAATTATTTCAACAAAAATATACCCGCACAAAATAATTCCACCAGGAAGAAGAATGATTAATGAAACATTAGAATAAGAAGTGGATTGTTTTAAGGGACTGCGAATCCAAAAATTAATGGTGTTAACTCTTTTTTTCCCCATGAATATCATTTTACAACTAAAATTTAACTCTATTAAGCAAAGTTTATTAAGACAAACTCTAGGTCAAACATTTTGATAACATGCCATCAAAATTTGTTGGAGTATTCATAATCGCCTTAATAGCTATCGTAGGTGCAGCCATATTAGTGCCAATGATAATGAGTTTTCTAGGCTACGCCTCATACTTACAGATTAGTGCACCATCTATTACGACAAAAACCGTGACTATTACAACAACAAATCCATCTTATACTACAACGGTAACGACAACATATATTATTAGTAATAGAAGTTATGATGCTGCAATAATATTTAAGATTGCATCACCGAGTGTAGTACAGGTTACAGTTTATGACAAAAATTTTCAGCAGCTTGCACTAGGTTCTGGATTCGTTTACGATGATCAAGGACACGTTGTAACAAACAATCATGTAATTGAAGGGGGCAAATACTTTATTATTATGACGTACGATAATGGAATGTTTGAGGCACAGCTTGTCGGAAGCGATTCCTATGCTGATCTAGCAGTACTGAAGGCTGACCTTCCAGCAAAATATCCACCTTTAAAGCTCGCGGACAACGTTATAATAGGTGAACCAGTTTACGCTATAGGAAGCCCATTTGGGCTATCTGGAAGTATAACATCAGGTATAGTGAGCCAAGTAAACAGGACGGGAATAACATATGTTCCAATGCTTCAGACTGATGCTGCAATAAACCCTGGAAACTCTGGGGGACCACTAATAAACTCTAGGGGGGAGGTTGTAGGAGTCGCGACAGCAGGAATAGAAAAGTCTGTGGCTGAAGGTGTAGGTTTCGCAGTACCTTCAACCATAGTCAAAAGAATTGTTCCAGAGCTCATAAAAAATGGAGTATACAAGCACCCATACATTGGAATCTATGGCGAATACTTGGATCCAATAGTTGCATCATCTTATGGACTGCCAAAGAATGTGTCCTCCGGATTCATCATCACACAGATAATGAAAAATTCTCCAGCTGAAAAAAGTGGGTTGAAAGTTAAGGATGTTATCGTGGCAATCGACAACTATCCGATAAGGAAAGACCCTGACCTAAATTATCTCATGGCCTACAAATATTCTCCCGGAGATGTGATAACAATTACGGTTATAAGAGATGGGAAAACTGTTGAAATAAAGCTTACATTGGCTGTAAGACCTTAATCTTACAGTAATTTATTAGACGAAGAACATGAAACTCAGATGCTAACATTCCAAAAGTACTCTTTCTAAAAGCCGGTCTTTCTTCCAAAATCTAGTAGTATACATGTGTGTACGATTATTGGTAGGATTATGGTGCAAAGCATTAAACGTATCCTACCTTAATTTTATTATAACAGGATACCGTTTAAACCTTAAACTCCATAATTCATTTCATCAAAAGAGTGCTGTTGCAGTCTATATGGCACATTTATTAGGGAAAAATTGCTTTCCATCAAGCAAGTTGTTGGAAATGGTTGAATTGTTAGATTACCTCAATAACATATATTTTGCTTTTTGATTGACGATATTCTTCGTCTCCATCGAACTTTGCATACATTTCAACTGTATTGTCTAGAAGGTCTGTTGTTTTCGCCTCCCAATTTATGCTGAAGACTCCGTTTTCATCTGTTGTCCCTGTTGCTAGAAGATCATCTCTACCTATGTCTTCGTCAAAAATTTTTATTTGCGCGTTCGAAACAGGTTTTCCTGTTTCAGCTTCAACCAGCCTACCTTTTAGGGTTATTACTGTCCCAGCTTTGACACGTTTCGGAGGCTCTTCTAATTGCAATACTGTCTTCAATGGCTTTATTGGCATTGGAGGCTTTTTCTTTAGTAGAACCTGTGATATGACAGTTCCGCACGGTATCAGAACTTCAGATGAACCATCTAATGTCTCGAGCACAAGGTGCATTAATTTTATTTCTTTTACGACACCAGTCTGTCCCGCAATAGTTACAATGTCTCCGAAAGTAAAAGGCCTAGTAATTAGTATGAATACACCTGCTACAAGATGTGATAATACTGTTTGTGTAGCAAAACCTACAACAAGTCCACTGAATGAGCCTATAGTCAGGGCTGCCGAAGGGTTAACATTCAATATTGATGCAATGATGGTGAGAAGTACTCCTATCCCAATAATTCTTGCAAGTGTCTTGAGTGTTGATGCCGTAGGATGGTCAGTTAACCTTATAAAATAACTGTATACGATACCGCTTATAGCGTTGGTGATAAGGCATCCGAAGACAAAAACAAGTGTAGCATGGACATATGGGATGTATTGGTTGATGAAAAGTATTATCGTGCTATATTGCTTCAAGTATTCAGGTATTTCCTCGTAAGTAGTCCATTTAAAAAAATAGTTTAAAACTGCTAAAATTGCTATTAAAACTATTAGATAAATTACCGTTTTTAGGGTACCGCTTCTAAAATTCTGCACTTTCCCTTTAACAATGCTGTTTCTGGCCATTGCAATTCCCCTTCCACAACATTTAAACTAAAACATTTTATAAGGATAAGGGTAATATCATGGAAAGGAAATATTCCAATAAAAATAGCTTTAAACGATGTAAAAATGTAGGCATAATACATTACACAGCACCTCCTTCTGAAGCCGGTGGTGTAGAGATTGTGATTGCAGCACAGACGGAATTTTTATCAAGTCGAGGTTATAACGTGCACCTGATATATGGTAGTGGAGGTGGTTTCGAGAGAGAGAACGTTATCGAGCATGCTTTACCCCTGCTTTCACCCAGAAACCCAAAAATTCAAGAAGTACAAAAGAGTGTGTTAAAAAGTGAAAGGGAGACTGAGGAATTTTTGGATGTTAAGAACCAGATTAAAGAGCAGCTTAAACCGCTTCTTGAAAACTTGGGCGCATGTATAGTACACAATATTCCTTCAATGCCATTCAATTTTGCAGCGACAGCAGCGATTAACGAGTTAACTGAGCAACTGGATACAAAATTCATATACTGGGTACACGATATAGCCCTACTAAGGGAAGAATGGCGGGATAGAGCAGACCGTTTTCCTCTAACCTGTCTCCTTTACAAGAATAAGAAAATAACTTACGTTGCAGTAAGCAACTTTAGGGCTAGCCAGTTGGAACAATTACCAAACTCTCACCTCTTCGGAAAGATACATGTTATTCCAAACGGTGTTCATGTTGAAGATTATTTAAAGATAGATAAGACAACAATAGATTTAATGAAACGATTAGGTATTTCTTTCACAGACCTCGTTATCCTTATTCCTGTCAGGGTTACACCTAGAAAAAACATTGAGTTAGCCTTATATGTTGCAGACGAATTGAAACGTTTAATGAGCGATAGGGTAGTAAAGGTGCTCATAACAGGCCCCCCAGACCATCAGGCAACAACCATGGGCATGAAGTACTTAGATTATCTCGAGCAAATCGTTAGGAGAAGAGGTTTAGAAGATAACGTGATCTTTTGCCACGAGCTAATTTCACATGATAGGGTTAAGAAGGATGAAAGGATTATAAAATGGAGTATTGGCGATGCCTACGCGATATCTGACATCGTGTTTATTCCAAGTATTGAGGAAGGTTTTGGCCTACCCGTAATTGAGGCAGGAGCCGCTAGGAAAATGGTCTTCTGTTCAAGGATACCTCCATTTCAAGAACTCATTCGTGAGGGTATAGATGGTTTCATGTTCGACCTTCACGAAAGCCCCTACAATATTGCTTATAGAATCTATAAGGAGGTTATCGCGGACGTCGTAGATTCTAACTTTAACAATGTTATGAAAAGGTTCAGTTGGGACACTATTCTCAGCCGAAGACTTATACCACTTCTTTAGCCTCTCATCCAGTTTTTATTTTTGGCACTAGACCGGCCTTAAGAAGACGTGTATAGGTAAATTGGTTCGCTCTATATTTAAGTAGTGAACTTAGTAACGTATACTCTATTGAGTTTAAGACATCCCTCCAAGGTGGAAGAACCTTAACTTCGTAGCCCCTATTTTTAACTGTTTCAAATAAGATTGACGCAAAAAGTTCAACTCTTTCCCTCTCTGTAGCTTCACTATAGTAGACTGGTATCTTAAGAACTTGTCCTAAAGGTTCTATTTCACTGTAAAAGATCTTCTTATATCTTTTTACCCACTCTTTACTTTCGTTTAAGTACTCGTCAACTAAGATTCTTAGATTTTCCTCCGATAAGCTTATCCCATTTTCTTCCAGAAGCCTAGCTAAGAAGGATGAAAGCTGCGACACCATATTATGTAATCCTTTTGTGGACTGACCGATATGATAGAATAGGTCAAGGTCTACCTGTTTGATCGAACCCGCACCGTAGTTTTTTATGATCTGGTATAAGGATGATAGTTCAACGTTGTAATCATATGGGAAACTTAACTTTTCGAGTATGTTCTTGAATGTAGCGTTTTCTCCTGATAGAGGATAGTTTATTTTATCAAATTCTCCGAAAACATTTGAGTACCTTCTGGATAAAATTTTAAGCATGGGCTTAATGAAAAGCCTTGTAACCCTGCCACCTAGGACGAACTCTTTCGACTCCGACTCATACCTTAATGTTAGCCTCTTATAGTAGGCTTTAGTGAATACTGTGGAAGGAGATAAACTATTAACTGACCTTATCAACGGATCACATAGTGAAACTATCATTTCCTTCTTGAAATTCATGATATCTGAGTCAATAAAGCATACAATATCTCCACTACAAAGTGGTACAGACAACCAGAGCGCGGCACCCTTTCCGAATGGTATGTATTCTAGGCCCAATTTTTTGAAAACATTTTTCGTTTCAAGAACCTTAGAAATTAGTGGGTCATGCTGGTGAACGACCTTAACAAAAAAGTTGAAGAAACCTTTACTGGCGTGCAAGTTTTCAGCTTTAGAGGAAGCGACAAGCTCAACCTCACGTCTAAATAGCCGGAGATTGAAGTACGCTGTCCTAATCACTTTCGTCAGCACGCTATAATCTGGTTTAGTATCTCTCATAGAGGCGTCAATAACTATGATTTCATCGATGTATCCTAGGTCGGCAAGCTTACTGCATTCTTCTAAGATTCTGCTTAATGTTTTAAGCTCCCTCCTCCTTGTCTTTTTGCCAGCGTCAATTTTGGTTGGAATGATAACAGATATAAGGACAGGCCTGCTTAAGCCTATATCATCTGTCAAAATAGAATTTAACTTCAAGTCAACACTTCTCTCTAGCTTTACACGTTTTATAGAGGAAGATGCTGAAAATTTACTCTTTACACTCATCCAAGTATTTTTCAGCATTATGGTATAAATGTGTTAGGTCGAGTTCAAGAAGATCTTTAAAGCCTTTGACACTAAGTTTGCATACTTTTCTTAATTTAAGAGTCTTAGGATTCACTGCGATCGGGTAATCTGCTCCAGTGCTCATACAGTAATCGCTTTCACCATCACCTAGAGAGACAATTGGAACCCTATACATTTCTTTAAGTTTTCTAATAAACCACAACTTACACACATAAAATCGTTTACATAAAGGTATTTCAAGACACCTGTATTCTGACAAAATTTTTCCGGTAAAAATATTGTCGATTATTTCAACTTCTAAACCGTATACAAAGTCTACCTTTAGCCTGCTAGCTAAATTTTTTGCTAGAAATGTGTAGGAGTCCGTCGCAATGGCCACGCCACAATCGTTCTCCTTCAATTTTTTAATAAACTCTTCAACTCCCTCATTTAACGGTATACAATTGAATAGACCTAGCATTTCATCAACCTTTCTCCCTTTAAAAAGTTCAGCAACCATTTCTTCAACACGATATGCTGGTAGACTTTCACTAACTTCATCTATAAGTTTCAACTTATCATTTAAATTAAAGGCATTACAAAATACGTCAACAGTTCTTTGAGACAATATTGTGCCATCCATGTCTAAAACAAATATCGCTTTCAACATCTTACACTATGATATGATATCGCCTTTTTATAAGCTTCCTCAACCTTTGACGCAACAAGGTCCCACGTGAACATTCGCTTAACTCGCTCGTAACCATTTTCCCCCATTTCATGCGCAACATCAGGGTTTTTAAGAAGGTAGACTATGGCTTCAGCCAACTTCCTATAGTCTTTTGGGCTGACAAGTATTCCTGAACGCCCATTTTCGACAACCTCGGGCATCGCACACGTATTGAATGCGACAACAGGTTTTCCTACAGCCTGAGCCTCTGCTAAAGGCAGTCCAAACCCTTCCCAGAGGCTGGGAAAAGTGAAAACGTCACACGAAGCATACAATTTGGGCACTTCCTCGTCCGGAACATATCCTGTGAAGGTGAACCTCTCCCTTATTTTTGAAACGCTCAAAATTCTGTCAATATTTAACCTATCATGTCTCGAGGCTCCAGCTACTATAAAATGGCAATCAGGCACCTTCTCCACTATCAAGGGTGCAGCCCTTATTATATACTGGGCACCCTTGTAGGGGACCAGTCTACCAAAAAATAGGACCACCTTCCTATCCTTTAACCTATACCTTTCCCTAAAATAATCTCCCTTTACATTAATGTTAAATCTTTTTAAGTCAACACCATTATAGCATACACTAACCATATCGGGTGAAACAAAATATTTTTCAATCAAAACTTTTTTCAGGTACCTGCTTACTGTAATTATATGATCAACACCGAATCTTAGAGCAATAAATGTACCAATCCTGTGATCAAGCATCTTAAACATTTGCCTAACATTCGTCCAAGTGGTTATTGGAGCAAATCCGTGGAAGGTGAAAACGTGAGCTATACCATTAAGAGCGTGCGAAAAAATTCCACCAAATACTCCAGGATGATAATGAGTATGGACTATGTCAAAGCCTTTTGTGGATATAGCGATTGAGGAAGCTAAGGTAAAATGGCGGAAAAATGATAAACCTTTTAGGGGGTCACGTAAAAGGTTTATCTTCAAATCCTGAAAATCGACAAAAGATTCTCTACAAAATAGTTCAATATGATATCCTCTCTCAATTAGCCTCTTTGCTATTTCACTTATATGGACAGCCTGCCCTGAACCCCTATTTAATGACGACCTAACCATAGCCACTCGCATGATCTTCACAAAAATATAGTAGGAAGCCTTTATATTTTTAAACAACATCAAATTATCATATGTGAGTAAAATTTGAATAAAGTAGAAGAATTTCTATCCAAAGTTCATGAGGCGGATTTGGTGGTTGGAATACCATCATTTAATAACGCTAAAACCATAGAATATGTTATCAGGCAGGCTGCTGATGGACTAGAAGAAAATTTCCCCAACATGAAAAGTGTTATCATCGTTTCCGACGGAAACTCAGAGGATGGAACAAGAGAGGTTGCAGAAAGCGTAAGTTTGCCTCAGAAAATCTGTAAACTCGTTACAACCTACAGTGGCGTCCCTGGAAAGGGTTCTGCGGTAAAGTTGATTCTTCAACTGGCAGAAAGATTGAACTGTAAAGCCTTAGCTTTGGTTGACGCTGATTTGAGAAGCATAACACAAGAGTGGATAAGGCTCCTCCTACAACCAATTTTTGAGGGTGTAAAGTTTGTGGCACCAAGGTATATGAGGTACAAATACGATGGAACCATAACTAATCAGGTAGCATACCCCTTTACCCTGGCATTGTTTGGTTACAGGATAAGGCAGCCCATCGGCGGAGACTTCGGACTTTCCAGGGATCTTGTAAACCTCCTTCTGGGAACACCACTGTGGAAAACAGAGTATGTGCCAAGGTTCGGTATAGATATAACTATAACATGCACAGCATTAGCTTACAGCATGAATGTGGGTGAAGCATTTTTGGGAGTAAAGGTTCATGATGTAAGGGACCCTGCTTCACATCTTGGTCCAATGTTTAAACAGGTTGCTGGAGCACTATTCGACAACGCTTACCTCTACAAGAGCGTATGGCAAAATATTATGCATGTTAAAGAGCCAAAAATATTTAGGGGAAGAATATTTGAGTCAAAGCCTAAGCCCTTTAAGGTAAACTTGAAATCTATGGAAGATGAGTTTGCGAAAGGATTTATTGAAAGAAAAAGTTTGTTTGAGAGTATTTTGTCTGAACAGGCTTTCACCCTGTTAAGAAGATGCGTTGAAGAGTCTAGGATAGGAGTCGAAGATTGGGCAAAAATATCATTCAATTTTCTTAAAAGCTATCAAGTTTATTCCAAAGAAGATGTTTTAGATGCATATAAAATATGCTGGCTTGGCCGTGTCTCAACATTTGTCAAAGAAACATTATACATGTCGGATGAGGAGGCTGAAGAGAAAATAAATGGTGAAGCGTTAACTTTCATGAAGTTTAAGCCGTACCTACTTTCAATTATAAGCTGACTTCATTATTTTAGATGATTTTCCGCACAATCCTCTGGACTATATCCAAGCTTAATTCTAGTTTCACTTATGTCAAAAACCGGGTGTCTGTTGTTCGAAATACCATAGAATATTCCAAACTTTACATCAGCTTCAAGACTTTTGTGGATGAGTTGAGCCATGTCACGGGCGCTTATCCACAACCCTAGAATCTTTTCAGGCGAGTATGTTGGGTGCACCTTTTTTCCACTTAAATATTCTTTAAAGAATTCTGACGGATCCTCTAAATCCCTGCAGATGCCGATTCTCAAACATATTATGGAAATGCCATACCTTTTATGATAATAGTGTGCTAAAGCTTCACCGAAGACCTTGCTAACACCGTAGAGACTGTCGGGTGCAACTGGAGCGTCTGGGCCAACAATATCTCTTTCATTTACAAGTGTGCCGCACGCGTGATTGGAACTGGCATAAACAATCTTCTTAACGTTGCAGATTCGGGCTGCTTCAAAAACATTGTAGGTTCCAATAATGTTTGAATGTAGTATAGAGTTCCAGTCAGCTTCAACTCGAGCGTCTGCGGCCAGGTGGACAACGGCTTCAACTCCTTCAACAGCCTTTAGTACGCTATTAAAATTGGAAACGTCACCATAAACTGTCTCAAACTCTCCGTCCTCTAGAGAACTCTTGTGTAACATTAGCTTAAACTTGTAAAAATTTTTATATTCTCTGACAAATGTACGGCCTATTCTACCACTTGCGCCGGTCACAAGGACCTTCATACCATAGGGCATAAATTATCTAGCTAGCAAAAAATAATATAAATATTTAGATCATAAAATTCTATTCCCTAATAGAGCACTTTTTAAAAGACGATAACCTAAAGAAATCTCGCATTTTTTGGAGAATTCAAGACAGAGAAATTTGAGTTAAAAAATTTAAAATCGGTTAGGGTATTATTTATGAGGAGAGAAAGATGTATAAAAGGAATTGGAGGGAAATTGAGCCAATTTTAGAAAATGATGGACAATATTTTGCAAGATACTATTTTAGGAGAAGAGATCAGCTTAGTCAAGCTGGTGGAATAAAGGTTGCCAAATACTGGGAGTGGGTTAAGTATGTTACCGTGCCCTGGGGAAAGAAACCTACCTTCAAAAGACAAAATCTTGAAAAAATACTTTTCATAGTTCAGGGTGAGGGGGAAATAGAGTCTTTTGGGAAAAGTGTGCAGATAAGTGTCCAGGACACCGTTTATGTGCCTCCTGAAACAGCTTATTTTATATCGTCCACCATAGAACATCAGCCGATAATATACATGGAATATTGTGTTAGAACACCGCCTGATGCTGTTAGCATCATATCAGAAAGTTCTGTGCAAGAGGGTGAAGGAGAAATTCTGGTCAAAAGGTGGTCTTTGGAAAAGCCTAGGCCGGGTCATGAGGGAACATGCTACTCTTACAGCATCTTCACAAGAGAGAATATGAAGTATCTCCTTTTCGCGAGCATGATGTGTGTGCCAACTGTTCTAGGATACCATTCACATAATTCTGAAGCAATATACTTTATAGTCTCTGGAAGAGGAAAGGTTAAGGTTTCTGGAGAAGAGGCTGAAGTAATTGAAGGTGACGCTGTCTACATTCCTCCAGGCATGGCTCACAGGTGCTACAATATGCTAGTAGATCAGCCGTTAAACGTTTTCTGCCAGGGGATAGCGGACCCGTATGATGCAAAAGTTACTACTTTAGAAAATTTGCCTGACCTGCCAGTGTAGGGTGCGTGAAAATTTTGTGGATTAAAGTGGATAAAGAGTTAGAAGAAAAATTTCCCGGCTTAAGAGCCTATGTTCTAGAAATAAGAGGTATTGATGTAAATAGAAATGATCCTAAAACCGTCAACAACTTCAATACCCTTTTGAAGGAAGTAACGGAATATGTAAAGTCTAGGTATACATTGGATGGAATAAAAAATGAGCAGATTTTCAGAGCATATAGAGACTTCTTCTGGAAGATAGGAATTGATCCAACAAAAACTAGACCGGCATCTGAGGCACTAATACGCCGAATATTGCTTGAAAAACCGATTCCCCGCATCAACACTCTCGTTGACGCATATAATCTTGCATCAATCGTTAGTGGAGTACCTATAGCCGCATTCGATAAGGACAAGATTTCAGGAGAACTGTTTATGAGAAAAGCATTTGAAGGGGAAAAATTTTTAGGGATTGGTATGGAGAAACCGATTATATTGAATGGAACAGAAATAGTCGTATCTGATGATGAAAAGCTTGTGGCTGTATACCCTTACAGGGACGCTGAAGTTACCAAAATTTCTGAACGAACAAGAAATGTAGTATTTTTGATATGTGGTGTACCCGGGGTAGGAGACGATATACTAGCTAATGCTTTAAATAAG
>Ga0272449_1000812_pt1 | contig 35217 bp, 33 predicted proteins | sample YNPCB0241_FD_198679 | JGI IMG/M metagenome (GOLD analysis project Ga0272449, IMG submission 198679) | Hot spring sediment microbial communities from Yellowstone National Park, WY, United States - YNP-CB-024-1 | ecosystem: Environmental > Aquatic > Thermal springs > Hot (42-90C) > Sediment...
AATTATATTAAGCTTTATCTCTATCATGAAATGATAAGGAAATACACAGAGGTAAAGCCAGGCAAGCCTCAGTATGTTAAAGTTGGGAATGAACCATCCCCCTGGCTTGATTTGCTTCAGAGTAAGAAAGAGGTTTTGAAAAAGAATTAGTTTTAAGGTTGGGATAAAAAACGGGTGAAAGTTATCTAATTCTTTTTTATCTCAGTAGATAAGTCGAATAAAAAAGTGTTTTGCTTTCCTGTCCTTGGAAGATTTAAGCGTTTAAGCAAAAAAGGGTGCTTGAGAATGTGAAAGGGTGGGTATTTCAGGTATTACTTTTAAGCAAGCACTTATATATATCTCAAAAAATAGTGGCTGTAAACTCATTGCCCTAAACAGCTGTGGTTTTTAGAGTGGTGGTAGAAATACTACAGTGAAAGATTCTGTGACTACTTTTGTGCAACTTATATTACTTGGTATTACTGTTTGTCCAGTTGACGGTTGATTTTTTCAAAAAAAGTTAACCTTTTTACAAGGCACTACACATATTTTACCTTATTAATTACTTCTTCACAGGCTCTGTTGCTGGTTTACTTTCCTCCTTTGTTTCATAGACAGAGGGAACATTCCATTTCAGATTAGCTATAGCCTTTTGTGCTGTTTCTTTTACATAGTTGAGATATTTTCCCTGGGTGACTTTTAATAAATAAACAAAAGAAGATTTATCGCCAATTTTTCCAAGTGCTTCTGAAATATCATTTGCAAGTGCATTATCTCTTGTAATTTCAAGCTCAGAATGCATAACATCAAGTACAGTCTTTGTCCTTGCTCTTTCCCCCATCAATCCAAGTGCCTGTGCTGCTCCTCTTTTTACAGTAATATCTCTATCTTTTCTTAACATCAAGGCAATATAAAAAGCACCTCTTGGATCATCTGTCTGGGCAAGTGCCTTTGCTGCCATTACTTTAAGTTTCCAGTTATAAACTTCCTTTCCACCAGCCAAAAGTCTTCTTGTTTCAAGTACTTCTATAAGCATATCCACTGCTTCTTTAGCCTTAAGCTCTCCAAGTCTCTTTAAAGCCCTTAATCTAACTTCGTCATCTTCAGGATCAGTGCTTCTTATAACCTCAATGAGTTCTGGAATTCCTTCAGGTCCTACCTCATCGATCACATCAACATTTGTAATGTTATGTACTCCAAATATATTAGAAGTTAATAGAATTGAAAAACTAACAGAAATAGCTAAAAATGATAAAATTTTTTTCATAGAAAACTCCTTGTAAAATTTTTATAGTTATATTTTTGATATATTTTCGGTTTTTGTCAAGTATTTCTTAAAAATTTTAAACATTTTCTCTCAGATCAAAATTTTCTCAAGTACTTCTTCAATCCTTTCTACGTAGTATATGTTCAGATCTTTTAATATCTGTTCAGGAATTTCAGTTACATCCTTCTCATTCTTTTTGGGAAGAATAATATTGTAAATTCCCCCCCTTTTTGCAGCAAGAAGTTTTTCTCTCAAACCACCTATAGGAAGTATATCACCTTTCAGGGTTATTTCTCCAGTCATTGCAAAGTCATTTCTTGCTTTTCTATTTGATAAGGTAGAAATTATGGAACTTACCATTGTAACACCAGCTGATGGACCATCTTTTGGTATTGCTCCTTCAGGAACATGAATATGAAGGTCATACTCTTTGAATAACACAGGATCTATTTTGTAAATATCAGCCACAGATTTTGCATAAGAAAATGCTATCTTTGCGGATTCCTGCATTACATCACCAAGCTGACCAGTAAGTATTAGTTCACCCTTACCTTTAAATATAGAACTTTCAATATACAGTACATCTCCTCCATTTTCAGTCCATGCAAGTCCAGCAACTATACCCACTCTTGGTTCTTTTTGTGCTTTTGTAAAATCAAATTTCCTAACCCCAAGATATTTCTGTAAACTCTTGGAAGTTATTTTCACATTTTTGAGGTCATTTGTTATCTTTTCCCTTGCTAATTTTCTTATTATCTTTCCAATATTCCTTTCAAGATTTCTTACTCCTGCTTCTTTTGTGTAATACCTTATTATATCAAGAATGGATTGTTCATTAAATTTTATTTCCAGATCATTTAAACCATTCTCCTGGATTTGCTTTGGTATTAAAAAATATTTTGCAATCTCTTTCTTTTCCAATTCTGTATAACCCGGAATTTCAATTACTTCCATTCTATCCCTTAAAGGTTCTGGGATATTGTAAAGGTTATTTGCTGTTGTGATGAAAAACACATAGGAAAGATCAAAATCAAGAGCGAGATAATGATCATTGAAAGTATGATTTTGCTCAGGATCCAAAACTTCAAGTAATGCTGAACTTGGATCTCCTCTGAAGTCAGTACTCATTTTGTCAACTTCATCAAGCAAGAAAACAGGATTCATTGAGTTAGCTTTTTTCATCATCTGTATTATTTTCCCTGGCAATGAGCCAACATAGGTTCTTCTATGTCCCCTTATTTCAGCTTCATCTCTTACACCACCAAGTGAAACCCTTACAAAATTTCTGTTTAATGCATGTGCAATTGATCTTGCAAGAGAAGTTTTACCAGTTCCTGGTGGTCCCACAAAGCAAATTATTGGTCCTTTAGATTTTGGATTTAACTGTCTTACAGCAATAAAATCCAAAATTCTCTCTTTTGCTTCCTTTAACCCATAGTGTTCTTTTTCAAGTATTTCCTCGGCAAGTTTTAAATCCTTATTGTCCTGTGTAAATACATTCCATGGAAGGTCTACGAGCCATTCAAGATAATTATATATCACCGTATATTCTGGTGATAAATTGGGGGTTTTTTTGAGTTTCTCTATTTCAGCATCAAATTTCTCTTTAACCTGTTCTGGCATATTCTTATTCTTAGCCCTGTTTAGAAGTTCTGTTACACCTTCATCAACTCCTTCACCCTCTTCAAGTTCCTTTTTAATTTCCTTAAGCTGCTCGTTTAAGAAAAACTTTTTTTGCATCCTTTCAAGTCTTTCTTGAACTCTTTTGTTTATATCATCCTCAATTTTTACAAGGTCTATCTCTTTTGTAATAAGCTCTAAAGTTTTGGAAAGCCTGTTTTTTATGTTATTTTCCTCTAAAATACTCTGCTTATCCTCTACCTGAGAAGGCAGATTAGCAATTACAGCATCAACAAGTTTCTCAGCATCGTCTATTGCCACTATTGATGCCCCTGTTTCCTTTGGTATTTTCTGATTTACACTTGTATATTCAATAACTTTTTCCTTTATGGCTCTTACAAGTGCCTCTACTTCATTATCCTTAAAGTTTATTGTTTCTAATTCCTCATATTCTACACTTATCATTTCATTTTCAAAATAGAATTTTTTTATTTTTGCACGTTTTGTACCCTCCACAAGCACTCTTATCATTCCATTTGGCATATTTATTAACTCGAGAATTGTTGAAATACAACCTACAGCATAAACATCATTCTCTTTTGGTTCTTCTATCTCTTTGTCTTTCTGGGCTGTTAAAAATAAAGGAAGATTGTTTTCAAAAGCATATGTCAGTGCTTTTATGGAACTTGGTCTACCAATAATCAATGGAACAACCATATAAGGAAAAATAACAACTCCTTTAAGTGGAATCAATGGCAATCTGTCTTTTTTCAAAAGATCCATATTCTCTCCTTTAAAACGCCTTCCATTTATTTGATGTAATAAATGCGAAATATTTATTATGATCAGGCAATCTTGGGCTTTTTCCCTTCAACGATTACCTCCCTGTCTATTCTACAGTATTTTACCTCTTTTCTTGAAGGTAACTCAAACATTATATCCAGCATAATATCTTCTATTACAGACTTTAATCCCCTTGCCCCGGTTTTTCTTTCCCTGGTTATTCTTACAATTTCATCTATAGCATCAGGGGTAAATTCAAGTTCAATATCTTCCATTTTAAAAAGATGTTGATACTGCTTAATAATTGCGTTCTTTGGTTGAGTTAGAACCTGTTTTAACTCTTCAGTTGTGAGTTCATTTAATACACCCACAACCGGAAGTCTACCAACAAGCTCAGGGATTAAACCATATTTTATAAAATCCTGAGGAATAACGTGGTTCAGTATGTTTTCTTCATCTTCGAATTTCTTAGATGTTCCAGTAAATCCAATTTCTTTTTTGTTTAACCTTGCCCTTACTATTTCTTCAAGCCCTACAAATGCACCTCCAACAATAAAAAGTATATTTGTTGTATCAATCGGAATATTTACACCATGGGGATGTTTTCTACCACCGTGAGCTGGAACAGTGGCAATGGTTCCCTCAATTATTTTTAATAAAGCTTGCTGAACACCTTCACCTGATACATCCCTTGTGATAGATGGGCTTTCAGACTTACGTGAAATTTTGTCAATTTCATCAATATAGACTATCCCGATTTCAGCTCTTGCTATTACCCTTTCAAGCTTTGGTGAATCAACATCAAATTCTCCTCCTGCTGCATTTTGCATAAGCCTTAGCAAGACATTTTCAACATCATCTCCAACATATCCAGCTTCGGTAAGGGTTGTAGCATCAGCAATAGCAAAAGGAACATCAAGCATCTTGGCAAGCGTCCTTGCAAGCAGAGTTTTCCCGGAACCTGTTGGACCCACAAGAATTACATTTGATTTTTCAATCTCGACATCCGATACGGAAAAACTTGAAGAAAATATTCTCTTATAATGATTATAAACTGCTACAGAAAGAATTTTTTTTGCCTTTTCCTGACCAATAACATATTGATCAAGAAACTCTTTAATCTGTTTTGGTTTTGGTAATGAATAAACTGTTTTTTTTAAGTTTTTCTTTTTTTCTTCTTTTACAAGTTCATAAAGGTTTTCTATACAATTGCTACAAATATATGAACCTTTAAAACCTTCTATCATTTTATCCACAGCATGACTTGGAGCATTACAAAAGTTGCAGGTTATTATTCCGTCCCTACCTGTGGTATTAAAGGTGTTTTTCCCTGACATAAAAATTACTTCCTTTTTTCTATAATTTCGTCAACTATACCATAGTTTTTTGCCTCTTCTGCCCCCATGAAAAAATCCCTTTCAGTATCTTTTTCTATTTTTTCTATTGGTTGATTTGTATGTTTTGCAAGTATCTGATCAAGAATTTTCTTAGTCCTAAGCATTTCCTCAGCCTGAATTTTTATATCACTTGCCTGCCCATGAATTCCTCCTGATGGCTGGTGAATCATTATTCTTGAATTTGGCAGAGCATATCTTTTCCCCTTCTTGCCTGCGGCAAGCAGAATAGCACCCATTGAGGCAGCCTGACCTATACATATTGTTGAAACATCAGACTTTATAAACTGTATTGTATCATAGATAGCAAGACCAGCTGAAACCACACCACCTGGAGAATTTATATAAAGGCTTATATCCCTCTCAGGTTCTTCAGCTTCAAGAAATAATAGCTGGGCAATAACAAGATTTGCAACATCATCATCAATTGGTTCCCCTAAAAAAATTATCCTGTCTTTAAGTAACCTTGAATAGATATCATATGCCCTTTCTCCTCTTGAACTCTGCTCAATTACCATCGGTATTAACATAGTTTCCTCCTTGTCTTCCAATATATAAGTATAAGAAATTTTTCTTCAAAAGTAAAGAAGAAAAAATTAACCTACATAATTTTCAAGCTCATGTAATAATTCAATCTTTATTACAATTCTGTCACCCCTGTTCATAGGTCCAATGCCTGATGGTGTACCGGTAGCAATAACATCACCCGGATACAAAGTCATTATCCTGCTTATAAAGCTTACAAGTTTATAGACATCAAATATCATATTGGAAGTATTTGAATCCTGTTTTACTTGACCATTTAGAATAGCCTGAATTCTTAAATTAGAAGGATCTAAATCAGTATTTATAAAAGGGCCAAAAGGAGCGAATGTATCAAAACTTTTTGCCCTTGTCCATTGTCCGTCCTTTTTCTGAAGATCTCTTGCAGTCACATCGTTAAATGCAGTAAAGCCTAAAATGTATTTATATGCTTCCTTAACTGTTACATTTCTGGTCACACTTTTTATTATTATAGCAAGTTCAGCCTCATAATCGACCTGTTTGGTCATATCAGGGTAGATAATTTTTTCTCTATGCGCTAAAATGGACGATGGTGGTTTCAAAAATATAACAGGCTCATCAGGAATTTTTAGTTTCATTTCCTCTGCATGATCTCTATAGTTAAGTCCTACTGCAACAATTTTTGACGGAAAAGATGCGGGTTGAATTTTTAATTTCTCAAGAGGATACTCTTTAACCTTCTCAAGTTTTTCAAAATTTTTTATACTGTAAACCACATTATTTTCTAATATTCCATAAAAAAACAAATTCTCTTCAGGATGATAAAAGTTTCCTATAAACATAGAAGCCCTCAATAACTTTCTTTTGGTGGCCTTCCACTTTGTAATAGTAAACTTGCAACATAGCGATCTATTCTTTCTCTATTTTCGTTTGAGATTTCTTCAAAATTTATTCCCACAATATTACCGTTTACATTCCTTACAATTCCCCAGAAATCAATTTCACTACCCTGATCAGGAAGTCTAAAAATTATCCTTACCAGGTCTCCTACTACAAAGATCTGTTTTACCTCCATACCTATTCCACCGGTAGATATATCAATAATTCTCCCTTCTCCCTGCATATCTTTCAGATAATATGTGGCTTTTAAGTTAACAGGTATTCTTGTAGGTCTTATACCCATACTTCCCCCTTTGATTATTCCTGAAAAAGTCCTAATTCTACATCTTTGTCCTTTTCACTTATAAGTTTATCCATATTCTTTATTTCATAAACCCTTCTTTCGATTTTTGACAATCTTTCCTGCAATTTTTTAGAAAGAACAACCCCCTCCTCGTATAACTTTATTGATTCCTCCAGTGGTAATCCTTTTTCCATAAGATCAACGATCTCTTCAAGTCTTTTTAGTATTGACTCGAAGCTTTCTTTTTGCTTTTCTATTTTTTTGCTCATAATTATGCCTGCTCCTTTTACTAAAATATTATAAGGCAATTTTTTTTAAATTCAATAAATTATAATTTCTTTATTTTATCACTGAGTAAAAAACTGGAATATTCTAATTTTTTAAATGTTTTCAATTATTATTAATTATTTTATTTAGTTCCTCCATTCCTATAAGAACCTCTCTTGGTTTTCCTGCTCCTCTGTATGGGCCAAGGATTTTCATTCTATCCATTGCGTCAATAATTCTTGATGCCCTGTTATAACCGATTCTAAACTTTCTTTGTAAAAATGAAGCAGAAACTTCACCATTCATTACAGCCTCTTTGAGACAGTCATAAAACAATGGATCTTCACCATAATCCGTATAACCAGTGGAAGAAACTTCTTCAGTTTCTTTCTGAGTGAGTTGAAATGGATCAATAACATACTCTGCCCTTCCATTTTTAATTAAGGCCTTTACAATAGATTCTACATCACGAATAGATACAAAAGGGGCCTGAATCCTTATCAGATCAGTAAAGCTTGGGGTCATAAATAGAAAATCCCCTTTTCCTAAAAGCCTTTCTGCTCCACTTTTATCAAGTATTGTTCTTGAGTCTGTCTGCGAACTTACCCTGAAAGCTATTCTTGAAGGAAAATTTGCCTTAATAATTCCTGTAACAACATCAACACTTGGTCTTTGAGTTGCAACCACAAGATGAATTCCTGTGGCTCTTGCCATAGCTGCAAGTCTTGAAATTATTTTTTCGGTTTCCTTGGGAAGTCTCAACATTAAATTTGCAAACTCATCAATTATAACCACAATGAAAGGGAGTGGCTCAATCTCAAGATTTTCCTTTATTATCTGGTTATTATAGTCAATAATATTTCTTACACCCATCTCACTTAGAAGCTGATACCTCTTGTCCATTTCTTCGGACAACCATTCAAGTACAGCTATAGCTTCCTCAGGATTTGTTATTACAGGGGAAAGCAAATGAGGAATACCATCATAAAGTTCAAGCTCGACCATTTTTGGGTCAATAAATATGAACTTAACTTCCTCTGATGTTCTTGTGAAAACAAGCCCGGCAATTAGTGAATTTACAAAGACACTTTTACCACTTCCTGTTGTCCCGGCTATCAGTAAATGTGGCATTTCTGTTAAGTCTTCAACAATTATGTTTCCCGCTATATCCATACCGAGAATCAATGGTAGTATTGCCTTCGAATTTTTAAATTCTTCACTTTCAATTATATCTCTCAGTACCACAGTTCTTCTATGCTTATTTGGAACCTCAATTCCAATAATACTTTTATTACCTATGGGCGCAACAATCCTTATATTTTTTGTTCCAAGTTTTAAAGCTAAATCATCTGTAAGATTTATTATACTTCTGAGTTTCAATCCTTCTGGCGGTATTATCTCATATCTTGTTATTGATGGTCCTCTTGAATATCCATTAACCTTCACATCAATCTTAAAACTTGCAAGGGTTGTTTCTATAAGTTCGGATATTCTTCTGATTTCATCAAGTTCTTCCTCTCTCGAAATACTGGAAAAGTTTTTTTCCAGTTCTTCAACGGAAGGAAAGATATAATCCCTCTTTTTCTTTTCCTTTATATAAAGAGGTACATCCTCGGCAGACTTTTCTCTATGAATGATTTCATCTCTGTAGTCAGCTTCTCCGCTTATTTCTTCTATTTCCTCTACTGGCAGAGTAACTTCTTTATCTTCAAAAATTTTTTCACTTTCTTCAGCAACATTCGAAATCGAATTTTCTTCTTCTATTGGTTTTTGTTCTTCTTCAACAATTTCAGGCAATTTTTCATTATCTGTTTTTAAAGAGTTTAACTGAAACTGATTTCTTATATAAGAAATAATTTTTTCCTTTTCATTATCATCAATCAGCCATTTTGGAGTAATATCTTCCAGTTTTTCTCCTGATTGAAAGTTTTCTACAGATTCATTTTTTTTGAGAAATTCTGGCTCCTTAAGATTATCTTTCTTTTCCTCTAAATGAGGGGTCTGAGGCTGTGAGAACAAAAAATCCAGATTTTTATCTTCACTTTTAGAAACACTTTTTTCTTCCCTGTTCTTCTTTGTCGAAAGAAGAATTCCAAATGGAAAGACAAATATAAAAACCATGGCTTTTCCAATCATTGTCGTTATTGCTCTAAAAAATTTCATTGATGATAAAAGTGAAATTATAAACAGGAGAGTAAAAATAAAAAACGCAAATTCTTTCGGAAGTAATTCGGTAAGCAAATTACTTATTATGAGGCCAAAAAGTCCCGTTTTTAAAAAATCAGGATTTTTTGCAATAGAGGAAAGAGCAATAGAGAGTGATATACCAGCAATAAGGAAAAGAAGGGTTTTTAGCATTATCTTACCGATCTTTTTATTTGTTAAGCAATTAATTCCAATAGAAAAGAAAGCAAAACTAAAAAGGTATGAGGAAAATTTACCATACAGTGTAATAAAAAAAGAAGCAATTGTTACTCCTAATTTACCGGCAATATTCTGGGGAATTTTTGCAAAATTTGAGGTAAAAAAAGCGCTATCATAAGGAGAAAAACTTAAGATAGAAAGAAACAGAATTCCAGAAAAAACTATCAAAAAGTAACCAAAAAATATTCTGATCATAATTCTTGATTTCCCATTTAACTCTATCGTTTGATGTTAACTAATTGAAATTTTTAAACCAAAAATAAATCAATACAATTATTCCAAGAATTATTCTATAAACGGCAAATGGGATAAAATTATGCTTTCTTACAAAATTTATAAAAAAACCTATAATAAAGTAAGCAACAATAAACGAAGTAACAAATCCTGTAATTAAAAGCATCCATTCCTTCAGTGTTATTGAAAATCCAATCTTTACAAGAGAAAAGGCCGACGCAGCAAACATCGTGGGTAAGGCAAGAAAAAAAGAAAACTCTACAGCTATCCCCCTCGAAAGCCCAAGAATCATTGCCCCAATAATTGTAACAGCAGATCTTGAAGCACCCGGAATAAAAGAGAGACATTGAAATAAACCAATAAGAAAACAAGTTAGATAATCTATTTCATTAATTGAAGGAATCCTGGCTTTATCTTTTTTCATTATTTCAATAATAATCATTACAACACCACCGATAATCAATGCTAAAACAACTGTAGTAGAATTGAATAAATATTTTTGAATTTTTCCACCAAATATTGCACCAATTACTATAACAGGTATAACAGCAATTATGACCTTAAGCCAGAGATTTATTGTTTCCCTTTTTTGTTCGTCAGTTTTACTGCTTTCAAAAGGATTCAACCTGTGCCAGAAATAAACCACAACAGAAAGAATTGCCCCAAATTGAATAAAAATGTCAAAATTCTTTTCAAAATCCGTACTGAAACTCAAAAAGTTATTGAGTATTATTAAATGTCCCGTACTGCTTATAGGAAGAAATTCTGTAATTCCTTCAACTATTCCAAGAATTATTGCTTTTATGAAATCCATTTTCCCCACCAGAAGTTTTACTTCACTAAATTTTAAAAGGGATAAAAGTTTAAATCAAGAAAAATACACATAGCTATCCAGAAAATCTTTAGCTCAAAGAAAGCCATAAAATTCCCCAGCAAATTTGATTAAATCTATTAAAGATTATATAATTTATGCACACTTAATTTAAGGACAGAACAAATGGAGTATTTTCAGGTTGTAAACAATGAGTTGTATATTGAAGGAATTTCAACAAGGGAATTAATCACAAAGTACGGAAGTCCACTTTATGTCTATTCTGAAAATCTAATTCGTAAAAGATTTGAGGAATTAAAAAATTCTATAAAATACCCTAAATTTAAAATATACTATGCAATGAAGGCGAATTCAAACTTTGAAATCTTAAAGCTTTTACAAAAAGAAGGAGCTGGAATTGATGCGGTTTCTATAGAGGAAGTGGAAGTTGCACTAAAAGCTGGATTCAAAAATGATAAAATCCTGTTTACAGGTATCAATCTTTCGCTGGAAGATATCAAAAAGGCTGTAAATAATGGTATTACATTAAATTTAGGTTCTTTGTTACAGCTTAAGTACTATGGAGAATATTTTCCAAATACAAATATCTCCCTCAGGATAAATCCAGATTTTGGCTCTGGTCATCATTCTCATGTTATAACTGGTGGTAGAGAAAGCAAGTTTGGTATTTTTTGCTCAAGTGAAGACAAAAAATACATAAAAGATATAAAAACAATCTGTAAAAAATATGGTCTGAAAGTAATTGGAGTTCATGCCCATATTGGCTCAGGAATACTTGATGAATCGCAATATATAAAATTAGCCCGAATAATATTAGACATTGCTTTAGAATTTGAAAATCTTCAATTTATTGATATAGGTGGTGGAATAGGGATACCTTACAGAGAAAGTGAAAAAGAGTTTGACATAGAAAGCTTTGGCAAAGATATTAAACAGATTATGTGGGAATTTACAAAAAAGTACGGAAGTGAACTTTATCTTATCATTGAGCCCGGGAGATACATTGTTGCAGAAGCAGGCATACTACTTACTACAGTTTGCGATATTAAGGAAACACCTCTCTATAAGTTCGTTGGTGTGGATAGTGGTTTTAACCATCTGATAAGACCCATGGCTTATGGAAGTTACCACAGGATTATAAATGCCTCAAATGTAGAGGACGAAAAAGAAGAGGTTGTTGTTGCTGGATATCTCTGTGAAAGTGGAGACCTTTTCACAAGAAATGAGGAAGGCCCAGAAAAAAGAGCCATATCAAAAGTCGATGTGGGAAATATTCTTGCCATTATGGATGCGGGGGCATATGGTTATTCGATGTCTTCAAACTATAACTTAAGGCCAAGACCTGCTGAAGTTATGGTTAGCAATGGAATTGCAAGACTTATAAGAAGGAGAGAAACTTTAAAAGATTTGCTTTCTACAAAGGTGTAATATAAATGGAGAGAGATATGTTATTAAATATTGTAGAGAAAAGGTATGAAATTATAAAAGAAAACATTGATAAAATCAGAAAAAATCTTAAAAAGCCTCTTACACTGACTGAAAAAATTCTTTATTCCCATCTCTTTGAACTACAGGTGAAAGAATACGTTCGTGGTAAGGATTACATCGAACTCCTTCCAGACAGAGTGGCAATGCAGGATGCTACAGCTCAGATGGCTTTACTTCAGTTTATTATGGTAAACAGGGATGAAACTTTTGTGCCTGCTTCAATCCATTGCGACCATTTGATTGAGGCTGAAAATGGTGAAAAAGAGGATTTAAAAAGGGCTCTTGAAATAAACAAAGAAGTTTATGATTTTCTCTCAAGTGTTGCCTTAAAGTATGGAATAGACTACTGGAAACCTGGTTATGGAATTATTCATCAGGTAATTTTTGAGAATTATGCATTCCCGGGAGGATTGATAATTGGAACTGATTCCCACACACCAACTGCTGGTGGACTTGGAATGCTTGGAGTAGGGGTTGGAGGTTCAGATGCAGTTGATGCAATGGTGGGATTGCCATGGGAGTTAAAATTTCCTAAAATAACAGGGGTAAAACTTACAGGAAAACTCAGTGGATGGGCTTCCCAGAAAGATGTTATTTTGAAGCTTTTAGGCATTCTCAGTGTAAAAGGTGGCACAGGACATGTCATCGAATATTTTGGTGAAGGTGCAAAAACTATTTCTGCAACAGGAAAAGCCACAATATGTAATATGGGAGCTGAGCTTGGTGCCACATCTTCTATTTTCCCATTCGATCAAAAAATGTACGAATACCTGGTAGCCACTGGAAGAAAAGAAATTGCACAAATGGCCATGGAACTTGAGGCCCAATTGTCTCCTGATAGAGAAGTTTTAGAAAATCCCGAAAAATATTACGATAGAGTTATTGAAATCAACCTTTCAGAGTTAAAACCCCACATAAATGGACCTTTCAGTCCAGATGTGGCACATACTGTGGAAAACATAGGGCCATTCTTAAAAGAAAATGACTATCCAGTAGAGGTATCAGCCTGTCTTATTGGAAGCTGCACTAACTCAAGTTATGAAGACCTTGATAAGGTTGCAAGTGTAGCAAGGGAGGCTCTCGAAAAAAGGTTAAAACTCAAAGCAAAATTATTCATAAGCCCTGGTTCACAACTTGTAAAAGATACAATAGAAAACTTCGGTCAGCTTGAAACACTTAAAAAACTTGGTGCTATAATACTTGCAAACGCATGCGGGCCATGTATAGGAATGTGGAAAAGAAACGATATAAAAACTGGAGAGAAGAATACAATTGTTACCTCTTTCAACAGAAACTTTGCAAAGAGAGCTGATGGAAATCCACAAACCCATGCATTTCTTTCAAGCCCGGAAATGGTTATGGCTTTTGCTCTTGCTGGAAGAATTGACTTTAATCCCGAGACCGACTTTTTGGTTAACGAAGACAATGAAAAAATAAAACTTTCAGTACCATCTGGAAAAGAGCTTCCTGAAAAGTTTATTGAAAAGGAAAAAGGAATTCTAAAAACAGATGTTGACAGAAAAAATATAGAAATCAAGATTTCAGAAAACAGTGAAAGACTTGCATTTTTAGTCCCCTTTGAAAAATGGGATGGAAAAGACTTTATTGACCTTCCAGTGCTTGTAAAAATAAAAGGAAAGTGCACAACAGACCATATTTCTATGGCAGGTGAATGGTTGAAATACCGTGGCCATCTGGATAAAATTTCAAACAATCTTTTTCTTGGGGTAACAAACGCATTTACAGGAGAAATAGGGAAAACAAAAGATATTTTTACAAAAGAATACAAATCAATTCCTGAAGTAGCAAGAAATTACAAAAACAAAGGAATATCCTGGGTGGTAATTGCTGATGAAAATTATGGCGAAGGTTCAAGTAGAGAACATGCTGCTATGGAACCAAGGTATCTGGGTTGTAAGGCAATTGTTGCGAAAAGCTTTGCAAGAATACACGAAACTAATTTAAAGAAACAGGGTATACTTGCTTTAACCTTTATAAATCCTGGGGATTATGACAGGATAAAAGAAGATGACAGGGTAAGTATATATCTTTCAGAGTTTGTATCTGGTAGGACAATTTTTATGGACATTAAACACAGTGATGGTTCTACAGAAAGAATTGAACTCTCTCACTCTTACAATGAGAAGCAAATAGAATGGTTTAAGGCAGGAAGTGCACTAAATCTTATAGCAAGAGGTAGTTAAAGGGGGTATAAACTCCATTTTATTGCATTGTATAGAATTTTATTTACTTCTGGATGTAAAAATACTTCTCGAAAGTGACCGAGAGATATAGAAAAAATCTTGCCCATTCCGTAGTTTTTAACCCATGCTACAGGAATTTCAAACTCACCATACCTTGTCGAAAGCAGGGTATGAAAAGGCGGGTAAAACTCCATAAGATACAGCTCATCATTTATTTCAAAATCACTAACATCCTGTGTAATCGGATGATTTTTATCAACAACATTTACAGTAAATCTTGTGGCAGATGGATGCACAAGGAATTTACCCCCGAGCATTTTGAAGTACCACTCAGAATTCAAAAAGGAAGCTAAAGCCCCGTGAATTGCAATGAAATTTATTGGCCTTCCAATTTTTCCCCAGGGATTTCCAGTAATTGCTTCCTTCAAGGCCTGTGATTGTTTTTTATCCATTTTTCCTTCAGTTGTATAGCATATTATTAAGTCAAAATTTCTTATCTTTTTTAGATAAAGGTATTTTCTATCAGTTGTAATGGTTAAATCAAATTCAAGTTTTTTTGAGTAGTCAAAAAATATATCGCTAACTTTTCCAAGAGGATGATAGTTATGCGGGTCACCCCCCAAAAGAAGAACTTTTGGAATTCTTTTCATCTCTTTTTCCTTTAAGAATTATATCATTTTTTTTAAAAAATTGAAATTTCTGTCCACAGTTAAATTTCATAGATTTCGGGTAAGTCGACCAGTAGCCTGTATGATGAATTTGATTTAAGCTTTAAAAATTTTATTTTTTCCTTCAGTTTTTAACATCTATTATTTTTGAAAATTTTGATATTTTGTGTTATAATAATTAACTATGTTTGACATAGTTCAACAGTTTATATTTTTATTTTTCGCATTTTATGGGTTTTTAAAAATCCTGAATTTTTACCGTAAGAAAAAGAAGATTAATTTTTATGAGGTGGAAGAAATTTCTTCATTAATTTCAATAATCATCCCCTGTAGAAATGAAGAAAAAAGGCTAAAAACCCTCCTTTCCTCTCTGCAGGAACAAACTTACAAAAACTATGAAGTTATTGTTGTCGATGACAATTCTACAGACAACACAATAGCTTTAGCAAAAGAATATAAGGCAAGGGTTTTTGAAGTAAAAGACTTTTACAAAGATGAAGAAGGGAAAAGCATTGCCTGTTATGTTGGTGCAATTAATGCAAAGGGGGATTATCTACTTTTTTTAGATGCGGATGTTTTTCTAAAGAAAAATGCCTTAGAGTATGTGACAAAACATTTTCCTACAAATTCAATTCTTACAATACAACCTTACCATAAAATGTATCATTTTTACGAACAGTTTTCATTGTTTTCCAACCTTATTGTAATACTCGGTCTTGATGCTGGCAATTTCAAAAATAGCTATGAAACAAAAAGAGGCTTTTTTGGTCCTTTTATGATGATAAAAAAAGAAAATTATTTCAGGGTAGGGGGACATTTAAAAATTAAGGAAACTATAATTGAGGATATGGCATTAGGACTTTTATTTCTAAAAAATGGGATAAAAATTTATACAATTCCTCATGAAATGTTAATATTTTTCAGGATGTATCCTGAAGGCTTTTTATCTCTTTTTAATGGCTGGATGAAGAATATGGTTCTTGGTGCAAGACGTTCAGGCTTTTTAACTATTCTTACCGTTACAGGTATAGTTGCTTCATCTTTTATTATCCCTATTTCACTTATTAAAATGTGCATTTATAACAATTTCTACGGGAGCATCTTTTATGCAGTACTTTATTTTATCTTTTCTATAATGCTTTATATAACTTCAAGCAAAACTGGAAATTTTAAGTTTCTAAGTTGTCTTTTATTTCCTGTATTTGCACTTTTCTTTGTGGTTGTATTTTTATCTTCTTTATTTGTGAAAATATTTAATTTTTCCATAAACTGGCGAGGGAGGAAAGTAAAGGTAAAATGAAAGGGTTGGTAATTTTTCTTGCAAATTCTATTTTCTGGATTTCTGTACATTTTTTAAGTGGTTTTATTTCTCACATTATAAAACCAGAGTTTTACAGCATTGAAAACTTTATTTTCAAACCAAGAAGGTGGGAATTGAACGGAAAAATATATACGAGGATATTTTTAGTCAGGCTGTGGAAAGATAAAGTTCCAGAGGCAGGTGAACTTTTTAAAATAAATCCTTTCAACAAAAAAAGACTTGTATCTAAAGATGAAAAATACCTTGAAAGGTTTTTACTCGAAACCTGTAGAGCCGAACTTTCACATCTATTACCTTTTATATTTTTCCCACTGTGTATTCTCTTTAATCCTCCAACGGGTATCTGGATAAATTTAGCTTATGTAATACTTGCGAACCTGCCATTTATAATAATACAAAGGTATAATAGAATAAGATTTAATAGAATATTAAAAAGAACAAAAAATCAATAGAATAATTTCAGTAAATCTTCAAAAATTTTTAATAAGATACTACAAAAATATTTACTGTAAAATTTCACGATGCTTTTGTATTTTTAGGATATATAATTATACTAAAAAAACTTAAAGCTATTTTTTGAGTAGGTAAAAACTTGATTTTTATCATAGGAGGAGGAGATGTGCTATATTTTTATAAGTGGCTTTTGAGTAAAATTAATGGGCCAACTAAAGGCTAAACAAATTTTTAGTTTTCTTTTTCATTTGTACATTTTCGTAAAAAGCTATAAGGAATTAATAATTTTTCCAAAAAAGTTGACAAAAGCAAAAAAGCTAATAAAAATATATATCAGGAAAAATAATATGGAAAAAGAGCTTGAAAATATTAGGAAAGAAATAAGTGAAATTGATAAAAAGATTGTCGAACTTCTTGATAAAAGAGGTGAACTTGTAAAAAAAGTAGGAGAATTAAAAAGAAAGCTAAATATTCCAATATATCAGCCAGAAAGAGAAAAAGAAGTAAGAGATACTATTCTAAAGTATTCAAAAAATGTTTTTCCTAAAAATGCACTTCTGCAGATATTCACAGAGATTGTTTCTGCCGGCAGAGCCTTAGAGGAACCAATTACTGTAGGGTACCTTGGACCTGAAGGTACTTTTACAGAAATGGCTGTCAACAAACATTTTGGAACATCAGTGATAAAAAAGCCCCTTCCTTCCATTCCTGATGTTTTCAGAGAGGTTGAAAATGGAAAGATGGATTATGGAGTGGTTCCTATAGAAAATTCCTTAGAGGGGACTGTAAATATTACACTTGACGAGTTTATAGATTCTCCCCTTAAGGTCATAGGAGAAATTTTTGTCAATATTCACCACTGTCTTCTTGCAAATGTAACCTCTATTTCAGAAATAAAAAGAATATACTCTCATCCACAAACATTTGCTCAATGTAGGATATGGCTTGAGACAAATTTGCCAAATGTTGAAAAGATAGAAGTTTCAAGTAATGCGAAAGCTGCAAGTATGGTTCCCTGGGATAAATTTTCTGCTGCAATTGCTGGTAGAATTGCAGCTGAAAAGTATGGTTTAAATGTATTGTCTGAAAACATAGAAGATAGCCCGGAGAATTTCACAAGATTCTGGGTAATATCTCCTGATGAACATGAATTCAAAAACGCTGAAAAAACTACTTTACTTGTATCAGTAAAGGATAAGCCTGGCGCTTTGCTAAGAATTTTACAGCCTTTTGAGAAATATAATCTTAACCTTTCCAAGATAGAATCTCGACCATCCAGAAGAAGGCCCTGGGATTATATATTCTTTATTGATGTAGAAGGAAATGTAAAAGATGAAAATTTTCAGAAATCACTAGAGATAGTGAAAGAAAATTCAGTGTTTTTAAAGATACTCGGTTCTTATCCAAAGGGAATCTACTAAAATTTCACATTAATGAAAGAAGTGAAGTATTATTTAAGTAATGTTTTTTTTGAATCTTAGGTTAATCTTGAGTCTGAGTGAAAATTCAGGTTTTATGAGTTTTCATCCTTGAAGGGGATTTTTTAGTTGTTTCTCCCGGGAGATTGCCTCACAAGAGAAAAAATTGTGAATTGATATATTTCATATAAAGGAGACTTTACAAAACCTATAATAGGAGGAGGGTAAATTTATGAAGAAAAGTTTATTAGTATTTTTCTTTTTTACTGTGTTGCTTTACTCCTGCGGGGTCAGCATTTTTGAGATTTTTTCACCTAAAAGTGCCAGTGATACGGATAATGTCCAGACCCTGGTAGAGCTGGGTAATGCAAAACTAAGAGAAGGAGATTACGAGGGAGCATACAATGCATTTGATAAAGTCTTAAAAATTCAGCCGGACAATTCATATGCACTTGAGGGAATATCTACAGCTTACTTAGGAATGAAGCTTTCTTTCGAAAAGATAATAGAGTTGCTTTCTCAAAAAACAAATAAAAATTTTGGGGAGATAATTCTGACTCTTTATGATGTAAGTGGTTTTGTTTATGATAAGATTTCAAAAATTGTAGAGAATAAAGCTGATGGAAAGATAAGCCCACAAGATGTGAATGTAAACTTTACAATGCTTATTTTTGGGACATTTTACGGTGCATTTCACCTTGCCGACACTGATGGTGATAGAAATATCAGAAACGATTCTGACGATGTGATTATCATAAAAGATAACTTAGAAATGGAAGAAAATATTGGTTCTATAACCACAAACTTCTTTGGTACATTAAAGCTTTTGAAAAATCTCTGTGATAGACTTGATGAATTTGATACAATATTTTCTACTGTTTTTAAGGCTAAAAACAACCTTTATAATAACTTTGAAAACGAAAATATAAAACAAATAGTTTCGAATATAGGAGATAATTTAACCTCTGTTAAAACAAATATGGATGTAATTCTTGATAGACTGGCGGTTGATACAAATATTAATAGAATCCAATTTGTGAAAATGCTGGGAAATTCAAGTATTACAAACCTTGGAGAATTCTTCTATAATATAGTAGACGATGTTTTACTCCTTTATATGACAAACTCGGGAGTAACCAATTACGACACTTTTACAAATTTAGTTTACTATGCAGGATACACAAATAATCGTGGGAACGCTTCAACAAAGAGTTTTACAGAAAACCTTACAAATTACTTTCCTGATTTAGGACCTGCATATACTAATATTTACCAGACATTAACAAATTATTATGGTCAATAAAACTTTGAGGAGGGAAAATATGAAATTTTTAAAAAATTTTATTTTTGCTATAAATCTGATTTTCCTGATAAATATTTTTGTGTTTGCAGACATCAGTGTGGAGAAGAAAAATCCAATACCACCTATAGATTACATAGGAACAGGAGGTGCAGGTGTTGCAAGCTATGGTAAATCAGGAATGATATTTATGAACCCTGCCTCAACAGCAGTGGATCCAGATTATTGGAAAATATATATTTTCAATCTTGGATGTGGTGTAAATAATGAACTCATTGAATTTTTTCAGCAGTTAAGTAAAATTTCAGAAAGTGATGATGAAAATATATCATCTAATAAAATTGATGTGGAAAGTATTGTGAAGCTCAAAGCTCTTTTAGCAATGCAGGGGCCTTTAAGTGCTGGATATGTGGGGAAAGGATTTACTTTTTTTGTCTACAATTCTTTGTTTAACTCACTTTCACTCATTCCATCCACAGGCTTACCTTATGTTTCAACTGTATTTTTGTGGGATATTGGGCTTATGGGCGGCTATTCGTCTAAACTTCCCGATGAATGGATTGAATTTACAAAACCAGCTAAAATTGATGCAATTTATGGAGGATTTCTTATAAAATGGATTCACAGGTTTAAGTTTGTAGATGAAAGATTGCATCTTTTAAGTCTTGTGGATACATTTGCCTCAATGATTAACAATAGTTCAAATAAGGGTTTTGATTATGGGAATGCCTTTGGAACAGATCTTGGCACAATAATAAAATGGAATAATATCGGGATAGGAGATATTGCACTTGGAATTACTCTCAAGGATTTATTTTTACCATTTTTTGGCTGGGATAGATACAATGTAAAGTTTCAAAAAATTCAATCAATTAATTCCAATACAATTTTTACACCATCATTTGACATAGGGGTTAGTTATGTGTTTTCTGAAAAATATGCTGATGGGCCATGGGATTTCATATTTTATAGACCATCATTCTACTTTGATCTTGTAAATTCTTTTGATTTTTCTGAAAGCTTTTTTAACAAAGTTAGAATGGGAGCTGAAACAAGATTATTCAAATTTCTTGCTTTAAGAATGGGGTTAAACAAAGGATATTTTTCCTTTGGACTGGGTATAGAAATTCCAGTTTTGAAGCTTGAATTTGCATACTATACGGAAGAAATGGGTAGCTATCCGGGTAGTAATCCAGTTCAAATATATATGTTAAATATGGCATTAATGATACCTTAGTTATTAAATAACCTGTTGTTGATTATAAGCTGTCATAAAGATTGTATGGAAAAGTAAGCTTTTTTTAAGTTTTCGTTTTAAGGCAATCGAAAGGTAAAACCAAAATAGACGGGGGGATAATTTTTACTCTGTCATGTAGTCTTTGAATTAGAAAGTATTCTAAAACAAAAAAGAGATATGAAAATTTTTTGAAAAAATAGCATATACACTTTAACTTTTATAACAGACAAAGAATACGAAATTTGCCGGTAATAAAACTCAAGACTTTTATCATTGAGATGTTTTATTTAAAATATAGATTTATTTTCTCATCTGCTGTTTTTTCATAAATTTTAACCAAATCCGGAAGACTATAACATATTATCTTTTCGTTCTCAGTAAAAATTATCAGTTTTTCTTTTTCAACAACTGCCCTTAAAATGTTTCCAGACACATTAGTAGTTTTGTATAGTTCTCCTGTATTCTGCGTATAAATTGAAATTTCGCCAATGCCAATGAGAATAAGGTAGTCCCTATACACCATTAATGGTTCAGAAGTTAACTTTTGATTTATCTCTTTTTGCCATAAGATGTTGCCAATATCTACAGTTATGCAGTAAAGTTTATATGGAGTGGTTATAAACAAAAGATTTTTATCCACAACGAATGGGTAAAAGAGACTGGATTTGAGGTCTAATTTCCAGCGGAAAATCCTATTTTTTATATCCAGGTAAACAAGTTCGCCCTTTTCCGTAACAAATATTATTGAATTTTTATCTAAGATCCATGGAGTTATCACTATAGAATCTTCAAGATTTATAGAATTTACCAGTCTGCCTTTTTTGTCAAATATTTTAATTCCATTATCAACAGTCGCAATGTATATAAGGTCTTGATAGACTACTGGTTTTGAAGTGTAAGAAACTTTCCCCATATCACTATTCTCCCACAGCTTATTCCCATTTAAGCTGTATGCCAGAAGTCTTTCATTTTCTGTAATTATATAGATTTCATCACCTGCAACTGTATAATTTATTATATTAATTCCCTGCGGTATAATCTCCTTTCTTGTAATCAAAGTTCCATCATCTAGGACTATTTTCACTTTTGCTTCACCAAGCTTTATTAATTTTTTTATTTCAGAAGTATCTTCAAATTTCTTACTTGAATAATTTTCAATCCCCTTTTGTATCTCAACATTATTAGATAAAACAGAAGATTTTTTAAAAGGAGAAGACAAAGCTTTCTTTTCTAAAATAGTAGATGTGTCCTGGTTTGTTATAACTTCTTTTTCAAATTTTCCTCTGTAAGTTAAAAACTCTTTCTCTTTAAGCTCGATTGTTTCTTTATTTTTCTTCTCTCTAATAATCAGGTTCCCCTTAATTAATTCTACTTTTGTTTCTTCAAAAGACTTAACCTCTACATAAAAGCTTGTTCCCTTAATAAGTATTTCCAGGGAAGGGGTAACAACAATGCATTCATACTTTTCCTGTCTGGATATGTCAAAAAAAGCTTTACCACTCATAAGCTCAAATACAATTCGATCAGGCCTTCTGGAAATCAAATTCAGTTCAGTATTTTCAAAAATTCTAACAAAATATTGTCCTTCGTATTTTATTTCTAAGGGGTTTTCCCTTGTAAAGATTTTACTTCCACTCTTTAAAGTATCCCCTAAACGAATTTCTTTACTTGAAGTAAAAGCCTTACCAGCGACAACTTCAAAAGAAACTTCTTTTTTAAACACTCCAACAGTGTAGTTGAAAAGTATTACAAAGACAGAAATTACAACAATGAAAACAGAAGCATAAGCAAAAATTTTTAAAGGATGCAAAGAGAAAGTTACATTTTTAACTGTTTTTTTTCTTAAACTTTCTTTTATATTATTAAATAAATAAACCTTATCAGCTTCACCTAACTCAAATTTTGTTTTTTTCAGAAGTTTTTCAATTTCAGGATATTTTATGTAATTTTCTTTCATTCTTCTTTCTCCAAAAACTTCCTTACCAGCTCATATCCCTTATTTAGTCTGTTGTAGACCTGTCTTGCAGAAATATTGAGAACACTTGCAATTTCATCAATTTTCATTTCTCCATATATTCTTAATAGTATAACCTCTTTAAATTCTCTTGGTATTCTATTTAAAATACCTATTATTACCTCTCTATTGTGAAATTTATCAAAATTTTCTTCATTAAAAGGAGTTGTAGAGGGAATTTCTTCAATGGAGATAAAATTATGCTTTTTTAAATCATTATACTTATTTCTCACCAGGTTTAACACAATTTTAAAAAACCATGGCTTAAAAAGGGAATTTTCCCTGAAGGACTTTATAAAGTTAACAAGTTTAATAAAAGTCTCCTGTAAAACATCGCATGAATCATCATGTTGTAAGCCATAATATCTGCAAAGGCTGTAAACCTGAGAACTATATCTTTGAAATAGTTCTTCATATAAAATTTCAAATTCTGAGGAGTTTTTATTCATTATTTTCTGTAAATTATGGATAAGTTCTTCATCACTCAATTGAGAAATTTTCACTTTTTTGTTACCTTTTATGGGTAAATAAATTTTCTGTCGAAACATTATAACCAAAAAAAATTTTTTTCTCAAATCCCGTGTTAGAATGTTTGTTTTTATTCTCACACAGCCTTAGTGATATTAGAAAAAAGAATTTCATTTAAGTTCCAGAGGTTTTTACTTGGCAAAATTTAAACTTCTTGTTATACTTTAAGTGGGTAAAATTTTTCCAGGAGTTGATATGAAAGAGAAAAACATTTTTCTAATTATTCTTGGTGTAATTGTGCTTTTGATAGTTGGTGGTTGTGGTATTTTTGTGGGTAGCTATAACAGGCTGGTTTCAATGGAAGAAGCTGTAAAGGCTCAGTGGGCACAGGTAGAAAATGTTTATCAGCGCAGAGCTGATCTTGTACCTAACCTTGTTGAGACAGTAAAGGCTTATGCAAAGCATGAAAAAGAAACATTCCAGCTTGTTGTAGAGGCAAGAAGTAAAATTGGAAGCATAAAACTTGATCCAGGATTTGTAAACGATCAAAATAAACTTGCACTGTTCCAGAAGCTTCAGGGAGAACTTTCTTCAGCTCTTTCAAAGCTTATAGCAGTGGCGGAAAACTATCCACAACTCAAGGCAAATGAGAACTTTCTTACTTTGCAATCTCAGCTTGAGGGAACAGAAAACAGAATAGCAGTGGAAAGAATGAGATACAACGAAAAAGCTCAGGCATTTAATGCCTTTATAAGAAGATTCCCAAATAATATCATAGCAAATATGTTTGGATTTAGAGAAAAGGCTTACTTTCAGGCTGAGGAAGGTGCAAATAAAGCTCCAAAGGTAAAGTTTGATTAATTTAAAGAGGTAAAAATTGAAAGGCAAAATTTTAATTTTTCTTCTTACATTTCTTTTTTCTTCTGTTTCTGGATTTGAAATACCTGACTTTCCTGTGGCAAGGGTTAATGATTTTGCCAGCATACTGAGTGAGGAAGCAGAAAGAAAACTTGAAAATATACTTTACGATTATGAAATGAAGACACAGAATCAGCTTGTGGTAGTTACCTTACCTTCACTTGATGGGGAAGATCTTGAGACATTTTCGATAAAACTTGCTGAAAAATGGAAAATTGGTAAAAAGGGAAAAAATAATGGAGTACTACTTCTTGTTGTGATGAAGGAAAGGAAAATAAGAATTGAAGTGGGTTATGGGCTTGAGTATAGATTGACGGATGCCGTTGCCTCTGGAATAATCAGAAATTATATAGCTCCATATTTCAGAAATGGAGACTATGAAGGTGGAATATTTACTGGAGTGAAGAAGATAATTCAGGTTACTGCTGGTGAAGGAGGAGAGGAGTTTTCAAATGAAAATGGCAAAAAAGAGCTAAGAAAATTGCTGGTAATATTTTATTTCTTTTTATTGTTTCTTTTGCTATTAGTTCTTATTGATATTGTAAGATATATAGCTTTCCTGATGAGAGGAAGTAATTTGAATTTATTCGAGTGGATTTTGCTTTTCAGTATAACATATTTGTTTTTCAAGCTGATATTCTATGGATTTATTTATTCTGGAAGAGGTGGATATACAATTGGAAAAAGAGGAGGGTTTGGTGGAGGAAATTTTGGTGGAGGGTTCGGAGGTTTCTCTGGAGGCGGAGGAAGTTTTGGTGGAGGAGGTGCAAGTGGGAGCTGGTAAAAAACCATTATTCAGATTTAAAAATCCACGATACTTTCTTAAAAAATTTGAAAAGAGAATGATTCTTCAGACTATAAAAGAAGTGGAAAGTTTTTCTTCCTGTGAAATTAGAGTACATCTTGCAAAAAAAACAAAAGGTGATATAATAGAAGAAGCAAAAAAAGTATTCTACAGACTGGGAATGCAAAATACAAAGGAAAGAAATGGTGTATTATTTTACCTATCCATTAAAGACAGGCGTTTTGCAATAATTGGTGACAAAGGGATAAATGAAAAAGCTGGTGAAAATTTCTGGGTTGTCGCGGCTAAAAAGATGGAGAAATATTTTAAAGAAGGTTTCTTTGGGGAGGGACTTGTTGAAGGTATAAAAGATGTTGGAAGGGTACTGAAAGAATTTTTTCCTCACTGTGAGGATGATAAAAATGAATTACCTGATGAGATTTCATCAGGATAGTTGAAACCACTTCAGGAAAGTTGGTTGCTAGCTTTTATTTCTGTCCGCAGGAGGTGCATTATGGACAGAACTACCGATTTTTTTAGAGGGATTTCTGGAGGTCTTGGAAGAGGAAGAGGAAATACACTTGACTTCATATTTTTTCTTCTTATAATAGGTATTATTGCTCTCGTTATATGGGCAATAAATGAATATGTAAAAAGTTATAAAAAAGGAAAGAAAATTGACTTATCCAGAACTTTCAGATCTTTTATACCAGAATTTCTTAAATCTTCTTCCACTCTTAATGCCCTTCAGAAAAAAATTCTGGGAGATTTAATTAAAGATTTTAAAAAGAGAGAAATTCTTGCTGAAGGAATACCATCTGCAATTCTGGAAAAGTTTGGAGAGTTTTTGTACGCAAATATTTCTAAACTGAAGGTAAGTGAAAAAGAAGCAAGAAACTTTATAAATATTAACTACCCTATTCTTAAAGGATATAATGTAGAACTTGATTTCCAGAAGGAGGGTATTTTATCATTAATATCTACAAGGGTTGTAAATGTAAGCAATCGTTATGTTCAGGTTGAATATCCAGTGAATACTGATGTGAAAATACTAAAGGGAATGAATGCTTATATTAACTATAATGTAGGAAAGCAGTTTCTTAGAGGAAGTACTACAGTTCTTGATGTAAGAAGGGATAATACTATTCTCCTGAGTAAGCCAACAGGTTTTGTCTTGAGCAGTGAAAGACTTTACCCGAGATTACCGCTAAAGGGAGTGGAAGGAAAGCTTTATAACCCGAGAACTTCTATGAGTTACAATGTTGAACTTATTGATATAAGTTTTGAAGGAGTAAGAATCTCTTCAGACTACGGATTACAGAAAAATATAGTATATCTACTGGAATTTGAAACCAAGATTGATGATAGATTTTTTTCCTTTTCTAACCTTGAATGTTCTGTTTCAAAAAGTTTTTTAGGAAGCGGTGGAAGAAAAGAATATGGTATGGCTTTTCTTTATCTGAACAGTGAAACAAGAGTAAAACTTTCAATTCTTATAAAAGAATTAGCTTTAAGAATACAAAAACAAAAAAGTATCTGAAGAAGTTTCTAAAAATTATATTCCATCTTAATTCCATCTTCGTTAACATAGTAATCTTTTAGTATTCTTAATTCTTTGAAGCCTAAAGATTTGTAAAGCATTCTTGCATTCTCATTTGAAATTCTTACCTCAAGATATATTTTCTTAAACTTATCTGAAAATGTTTGAAACCTTTTTGAAAGGTATTCCTTTGCATAACCTTTTCCTCTGTAGTTTGGGAAAATACAAAGAGAATAGAGCCTTATAAAAGAAGCGAACTTTCTTGTAAGATAACATGCCCATCCAATTGGTTGATTATCCAGTAAAATTATATCCGTAATAATCGATTTGTTTGGATTTCTTAAAAAATGTTTTATCTGATGTTTTTTGAATAGATCAATTTTATTAAAACAGCTGTTTTCAATTTTCCAGATAAGATTAAAATCACTTTCATTTGCATTTCTATAACTTATCTCTGACATAACCCTTCAAATTCTTCACCTACAAGATATTTTATTATCCACTCATATATTTTCGGAGATTTTTTATCCTCAAGCCCATGGTCGATGTTGGGATTATCATTGACTTCGATTACGTAGAAATCACCATCGATTTCTTTTATATCAATTCCGTACAATCCGTCTCCAATCGATGCCGCTGCTGTCAATGCCACTTCTATAAGTTTGTCATTTACATCCTTGATTTCAACTGCTTCTACATCACACTGAACAATCTTTCCATTCTCATCTTTATCTACAATTCTCCAGGCATTGCCATTCATTATATACTTTACCACTGATATTATTTTACCACCAAGGATTATTACTCTATAATCAAATTTACTTGGTAGATATTGCTGTGCAATTATAACGTCCGAGCGTCTGAGAAACCTTTTTGCAATCTTGATAAAATCCTCAATTTTATAAGCCCTGTCAACATAAGCTGAAAAACTTGAATTTGGTGCTTTTAATACCACAGGGGTACCAAGCTGTTCCAGTATATCTTTTGCATTTTCTTCAGTGACCTCATCGGAACTTAAAAATACAGTTTCAGGGAATGGTATATTGTGTTTTTTAAGATGAAGATACATATTCACCTTGTCCGAGCATATTCTTATATCCTTTGGCTTATCAATGACTTTTATCTGATTTAATTCTGCAAGCCTTGCCACAATATAACTATTGTTGAGAGGATCCGTCAATGCTCTAATAAAGATAGCATCATAGTTAAAAATGTACTTTATATCATCCTTGAAAATAAAATCCAGGTCATGTCCTAATTCTATTGCTGCTTCTCTAAATCTAAAAAGGGCATTCAGTTCTCCAGACTTTCTTAAGGCGCTTCTTTCAGTAAATATAGCTATCTTCTTTGCCATTTTCCCATTTTCTCCAGTAATTTCTTTTCATTTATTGAAAGACTCTCATAAGGCAAGGGTTCTATTGCACTGAATAAGTAACTATCAAGTGTCACAATTATCTTTACTTTCATTAAAGGAATTTTGAAAACTTTAAATATTTTTTGAGCAATCTCTTTATATTCCGGGATTTGTGTTCTTCCAAGTATAATTCTTACTGTGTCTATCCTGTAATCTGCTTTTGGTAATTTTTGCAACAGTGCAAAATATTTATCTGAAAGTGTGAGGGTTTTCATCTTGTAAGATAATTCATTTTCACTTTCGATAATTGTCGAAATTTTGGAAAAAGGGTTCATCGAGTAACCAAGAAGTGGAAAGTGATCAATTTTAGTATGAGAGGTTGCAATAACACAGGGGGGAACATCTATTCCCTCTTTTTTAGCCTTTTCAACTGCTATTCCCACAATATATGCATCAAGACATTCTTCGGGGGTTGGATGAACATTCAAACCATCAATGTAAAATTTAACACTCTTATAGTAACCTTCTGAGAGGTAATCATAATTTCCGTAAAGATTAAAAAAAGTGCTTTTTTTATTTAAGATGCCAGCGTTTGATTTAAACAACCAGATTTCGTTCATAAAATTTAGTTATTATCAACTGTGTTGATAATAACTACTTTTACCTCTTATACAGTGGATTAAATTTGAAGATTATAAATTTTTCAAAAAAAAATGTCAACAAATCGAATTGATTAATTTTTTACTGAGGTCGGAAAATTTTGACAGGATTTTGATTTTATTTAATAATATTTAGAAAGAATTTATATGTTGAGTTTTATAAAAGGTAGAATTGTAAGTAGAGAAGATAACTCAGTTGTAATAGAATCCAATGGGATTGGCTATGAAGTTATAATGCCTGCAAGTTCTCTGAATAAGTTGGCTGAAGTTGATGAAGAAGTAAAAATTTTTGTGCGGCTTATTCCAAAAGAAGAGGAATTATTTCTCATTGGATTTCTTTCTGAGGATGAGAAAAAAATTTTTGAGTTGTTACAGACAGTAAGTGGTGTTGGTGTAAAACAGGCACTGAAAATACTTTCTGAACTGGATGTGAATGATATTAGAGTAGCTATAATTGAAGGAAATGAAAAAATATTTTCTTCCGTAAAAGGGCTTGGTAGTAAACTTTCTTTAAGAATTATTCTTGAGTTAAAGGATAAGATTAGAAAACTTCAGTTTGAAGAAACACAGAAAATACATGAGAATGGTAACAAGAAAAAAATGGATACACTTCTTGCTCTAAAAGTGTTAGGATATTCTGAAACTGAAGCAAAAAGGTGTGTGGATACACTTTTTGAAGATGAAAATCTCAGAAATTTAGAGCTGGAAGAGATTATCAAAAAAGCTCTATCTTTACTATCAAAATAAATTCTTTTGAGGTAATTTTATGGAGGAAAAAAAGGTTGAATTGAAAGATTTTCAATTAAGAAATATTGAACTTCTTACAAAATTATATGAATCCGGTGCTATAAGTGACGATATTGTTGAAATTATAAGGCTTGGTGAACTTGAATACTTTAATCTGCTTGACAAATACAATTTACTTGAACAAAAAGTAAATATTGATGAGAAAACAAATCTTTTAAAGTTTAAAAAAGATTACCTTACCCAGATTGTAAAGACTGCTTCAAGAATTTTTTATGATGGTTTTAAACAGATGGCTTACCATATCTCTTTTGTAAGATTTGATATAGATGATTTTTCGAGATTTAATAACAAATATGGGCATGATGTTGGTGATAAGGTTTTGATAGAATTTGCTAATATCTTGAAATCTAATTCAAGACCAACAGATTATGTCATCAGATTTGGTGGGGAAGAATTTGATGTTATATTACCTGCCACTGAAATTGAAGGTGCTAAGGTCTATGCTTCAAAAATTCTTTCTAAAACAAGAGAAATGAGTATTGACCATGGAAAAGAAGAGCTTAAAGTTACTGTAAGTGCTGGTATATCAGGGATTTCTTACAGATTTTTTTTGCAAAGGGTTTTAGATGAAAAGGAAATTGAAGAGAATTTTAATAAACTTCAGATAGAAGCTGATAATGCATTGTATGAGGCAAAGTTTTTGGGTAAAGATAGATTCTGTGTTTACGATCCAGCAAAGAAGGAAGAATATGCAAAAATCAGAAAGCTATATGTAAAAACTACTTAATTTAGTTATTCTTTTCTATATTTTCCAATATAGAAATTAGCTCCAATATAAAAATAGAAATTGTTTAAAATATAATGATATTGCATTCCACACTCAAGATAAAAGTATGGAAGATAATAGGTAAGAGAGGTAGATATAAAATTGAGAGAGCCTGTGTTGTTCTTAGTTGCTGTATTCGTAGTGTTTATGTTTGTAATGCCTGGATTATACCAGGACCAGCTTACTGAAAAAATTATGTCACTGTATTTATTTTTCTTATTTACAAAGATTGGAATCTGCAATTCTAACGGGAGTAAAGAGGTAGATGTATTTGTTGAATCAATAAAAAATGGATAAATTTCGAGAAGTTTTACACCAAACCCAAGACTGAAATATTCAAAAATCTTAAATGTGCTGAAAAACCTCAAAATGTCTATCCTTATATTTAATGGGTAAAAGTATCCAGCTTCTAAAAGTGAGAAATACTGTATATAGTTTATTTTCTGTCCCTCCTCCATTATGAAATTTTCTACCTCCTCATCGGAAAGAGACTGTAAAATTTTTTTTCTTTCAATATCTTCAAAAGAAATGTAAGGTTCTAATTTTTCCTCTTTTAGAAGTGATTTTATTCTTTCAGAAAGCTTCAGGATGGTTTTCTCCCATTTTCCCTGTGTGATTTTCCTTCTCGCATAAACTTCATCCTCTTCAAAAAAAGCATCATTTGTATATATTTTTATTTTTACAAATATGGAATCTTCTATGTGGTAAATAAATGGTTTTATAGTATATTTTAGATTAGTATTTTGAATACTTTCATTAAGTAAATTGGAAAGAGATAAATGAGTATTTTCAACATACTCAAATGATTTTTCTTCAATATTATCAATGAATTCTGGCGGATTGACATAAAGTTGAGTATATACACTCAAAGGCATTGAAAGAAGAATTATTATAATAAATTTTTTCATATATTAGATGATAAATTTATATTCTGAATACTTCAAGTTTTTTGATTTTTTCTTTGGGTTGTGATAATTTTAATCAATAAAAATATATCAAATTTAACTAACGTAAGAGGTGAAAATTAAATGTCAAAAGAAAGACTGGATGTTTTCCTTGTAAAGAAAAAAATTTTCGAAAGTAGAGAAAAAGCTATCAGAGAAATAATGGCTGGTAATGTCCTTGTCAATGAAAGGGTTATAACCAAGGCTGGTTTTTTAATTTCAGAAGATGACATTATAAGAGTAAAAGAAATTTTTCCCTACGTTAGCAGAGGGGCATTAAAACTTAAATATGCTCTTGAGTATTTCAATCTTGATGTTATGGATAAGGTTGCTATAGATGTTGGTGCATCAACAGGGGGATTTACAGAAGTTTTGCTTGAAAAAGGGGCAAAATTTGTATATGCGGTTGATAGCGGGGTAAATCAGATTGCCTGGAAACTCCGGAGAGATCCCAGGGTTGCTGTTCTGGAGAAAACTAATGCAAGATACATAGATAAGATGGAGTTCGATCCCGCTCCTGAAGTTGCAACTGTAGATGTGTCTTTCATTTCTGTTACAAAGATATTGCCGTCTCTAATTAAGGTTTTGAAGGGTGGTTTCTGGATAGTGATATTGATAAAACCACAGTTTGAACTTGAGAAAAGTAAAATATTAAAAGGTGGTGTGGCAAAAGAAGAATTTAGAAAAGAAGCAATTGATAAAGTTTTGAATTTTGCAGCTTCGATTGGTTTGAAAACTTATGAGGTTATAGAATCTCCAATCACCGGATATAAGAGTGGAAATACAGAATATCTAACCTACCTTACAGAAAAGTAATATTCAAAAATCTATTTCTACCAGGGGTGTATTTTCATTGGTTTGAAGTAAAAAAATTACCTTCAGTTTATTATTTTTTTCGATGATCTTTCTAGATTTCTGAACTCCAAGTAAAAAAAATGTAGTAGAGTAAGCATCTACAAGCATCGCATTTGTGAAAATTACACTGACACTTACAATTTCATTTTTTACAGGATAACCTGTAGCAGGATCGATTATATGATGATACCTTATACCGTTGGTAATGAAATATCTCTCATAGTCTCCTGAAGTTGCAATGGCTTCTTGGGGATTTAGTTCTATGACCTTATAAATTTCTCCGTTTTTTCTGGGATGCCTGATGCCAATTCTCCAGGGAGTTCCATCTGGTTTTTTACCAAAAACCTTTATATTACCTCCTGCATTTACAATACCTGTTTCTATCCCTTCGTTTTTTAACGTTTTTACAACTTTCTCCACAGCATAACCCTTTAGAATCCCACCGAAGTCTAAAAAAACCTCGCCATTTGCCTTAATAAAATTTCTGTCGTAAGTTAAGTTATTAAATCCTACTTTTCTTTTTGCAGAAAGAATTTCAATGGCTGTAGGCAATCTATAACCTTCATTGTAAAAACCCCAGCATCTGACAAGGCTTCCAATTGTGATGTCGAATTTTTTAGAAGAAATTTTATAAAACTGGCGTGCAGATTCAAGAATATAATATATTTCTTCATCTACAGGGGCTTTTTTTTCTTTACTCAGGATTGAGACGATAGATTTTGGTTTTGAGACGCTGAACTTTTCTTCAAGTTCTTCTACAACTTTATAGGCTTTATCAACAATTTTTTCTAATTTTTGCTTCTCAATATTGGAGTATATAGTTATGGAAAAGATTGTATTCATTGAGATTTTTGAGAATTCATATTTTTTGTAATTATGTTTGGAAGAACAACCAAGAAGAAGAAAAGAAGTAAAAAATATTAAAAGATTGTATTTAGACATAATCATTTGCCTTATGATGTTACTTTGCATTTTTCATCTTGAGATAGGAAATTATAAAATCATCAATTTCCCCATCCATTACTGCCATAACATTTCTATTTTCAACATTTGTTCTGTGATCTTTAACAAGGGTGTATGGTTGAAAAATATAACTTCTTATCTGGCTACCAAAGTTTATAGCTTTTTTTTCAGGGGTAATTTTTTCTTTCTCTTCTTCGAGTTTTTTTCTCTCAAGTTCATAAAGTTTTGCCTTAAGCATTTTCATTGCGGTTTCTCTATTCTGCAGTTGAGATCTTTCTGATTGACAGGAAACCACAATTCCTGTAGGAAGATGGGTGATTCTTACAGCAGACTCAGTCTTATTAACATACTGACCACCTGCTCCACCAGCCCTGAAAGTATCAATTTTTAAATCCTTCGGGTCTATTTTAACTTCAATTTCATCATTAATTTCAGGTATAACAGTTACAGAACAGAAAGATGTCTGTCTTTTATCGTTTGCATTAAAGGGTGAATGTCTTACAAGTCTATGAATTCCATTTTCACTTGAAAGGTAACCGTAAGCATATTCACCTTTTACATAAACTGTAACATCTTTTAGCCCTGCAACTTCACCAGCCTGATAATCAACAACTTCAGCATCAAAATTGTGTCTTTCAGCCCACCTGAGATACATTCTAAGCAGCATTTCAGCCCAATCCTGTGATTCTGTCCCACCTGCCCCGGGATGAATATTGAGAAAGGCATTATTTCTATCGAAATCATCTTTAAACATAATCAAAATTTCAAGGGTGTTTAGTTTCTTAAGAAGGATAACATATTCTTCATTCAGATGCAAAAGCATCTGTTCATCATCCTCTTTCTCTGCAAGTTCAACAAGTTCTTCAAGGTCAAAAATATTTTTTCTAATTTCAATCCAGTCCTTAGTCTGTTTTTCAAGCGCAGAAACCCGGAAAGAAATTTTGGCTACTTTTTCGTGATCCTGCCATACATTTTCTTTATTCATTTCCTGTTTCAGTCTTTCTATCTCAGTTAATTTTTCATCAATATTTAAAATCTTCCAGTCGTTTAGAAAATTTTGCTTCGTTTCTTTAACTTTTTCCAGTAGCGCTCCCATTTTAATGTCCCTTCAGATTATTTAAAATTATACCAGAAAAGTGAAAAAAAATAAAGAAATACCTGAATTTCAGGTATTTTTGAGTTTAAATGAAGAAAATTATTTTTAGATAATTCCTTTACTTTTAAACTATAGATGATTATAATTAAACTATAAAATAAAATTCAGGAGAAACTTATGCAAAAATTAATTGACGAAAAAACAAGAGAAGGTTTAAAATCATATTTTGTGGATGTACTTGATAGGGATGTAACTATTGATATTTTCACAGATAAGAATAGTGAAATGTCAGAGTTTACAATCCAGTTCATAAGTGAACTTGGAGAACTTACTGAAAAGGTGAAAATGAATATTCATCCACATAAAGAAGCATCAAAGTATAGTATCAGCACAGATCCTGTTCTTACAATAGGAGCAAATCTTGGTTATGAAATTGTCTTTAATGGAACTCCAGCAGGGCATGAGGCAAATTCAATTCTTGAGATTATTAAAATAGTTTCAGCTGGCAACTCAGGACTTTCTCCAAAGACTAAGCAGTTATGCAAGAATATAGACAGAAAGGCTAAAATTCAAGTCTTTGTTACACCCACCTGTCCCTATTGTCCGTATGTAGCGATACTTTCCTCAGCATTTGTTGTGGAAAATCCTGAACATATTTCTCTTGAGATTATTGAGGCACAGGAAAATGAACAGCTTGCTCAAAAATACAGCCTTACTTCGGTTCCTACAACTATAATAAATGAAGATATTTCTACTATTATGGTAGGGGTTCAGTCAGAAGAAAAGTTTCTTGACCAGATTTTAAAAGTATCATCGTCGAATTATGAAAGTATAAAGCCTGTTGAAGAGCCTTTACCGGATAATCCAGTAGAAATTATCAATCTAAGTGAATCTAATTTTAAAAATGCCCTCAAGAAATATGAAAAACTTGTAGTGGATTTCTGGGCTGAGTGGTGTGGGCCTTGTAAAATGATGGCTCCTATAATGGAACAGCTTTCTAAAAAATTTAATGGTAGAGTTACCTTTGCAAAGATAAACACGGATGATAATCCAGTTATATCAGCAGAATACAGTGTGGATTCAATTCCTACATTTTTGTTTTTTCAAAATGGCAAACAGATTAACAGGGTTGTAGGAGCAAGGTCAATAAATCAACTTGCTGATGAGATAATCTCAAGTTTTAAACTCATTATGGTATAAAGTTTTTCATTCCTTTCATAAAATAAGAAAAAAATATAAAAATGGTTGCCCGCAAATCAGCAATTTTGCGGGCATTTTTTAATTTCCAGACTTCATCGGAAAATGGGCAAAAACGCCGTGAGAATAATTTGCAAGGATGGCAAGGTAAAGTAGTAAATAAAACCTTGTCAAGCCTTCCTTTCGAGATAAACTAATCAAGAGGTGCTAAACCAATAAGGTAAAAGTATGTGTAGTGCCTTGTAAAAAACTTAAATTTTTGTCAGGTAATAAATT
>Ga0272449_1000813_pt1 | contig 35163 bp, 39 predicted proteins | sample YNPCB0241_FD_198679 | JGI IMG/M metagenome (GOLD analysis project Ga0272449, IMG submission 198679) | Hot spring sediment microbial communities from Yellowstone National Park, WY, United States - YNP-CB-024-1 | ecosystem: Environmental > Aquatic > Thermal springs > Hot (42-90C) > Sediment...
GTGAAGATCAGGTTTACAGTAACAGTTGGCCCATGGCTTGGCTGATAAGCGAAAGACGCCAGCTTGAATTCAGCATGGTTGAATCCGTTTACCTAAACCATGGCGGAGGAAAACAAATCGGCGAAACCTGCCTCTACCTTGAAACATACGCCTACAGCATGGATGAAAACATCGCTGGAGAAGACGCTCCAAGCCTGCAAGAGGATTTGGCGATTATGAACACGTGAAGGTGACACCATGCCCGTTGAAGTTGTGAGGGGTTTTGAGGGAAAAGCCAACAGCTGGAACATGGGACAGGAAGGCGGCTTTATCGCTTACATGCGCGGCAGCATAGGCGATAAGCCCTCACCCATTGAAGAGATCGTTTTAGGCGACACGTCAAAGTTCGAAGATGTTCCAGCACGGTCGGAAACGGTGCTTCTCGGCACTGGAAAAACAGGAGACGACACACCCAGCCTTTCCGAGTCTTGGACAATCACAAACAGCTAAAAAAGGGAGGTGAAAAACGCCAAAATGAACCTGCCAAAAAGACCTTTGACATTGGTGGAATACAATGCTTTGAAACGGCAAATCTGCCTCTCCAAACAGAAGCTGAAGGATCTGCTGAAGCGCCGCAACACTTTCGGCGACATAGTCAAAGTCACCGACGAAGTATTAGTCTATGAGGGCGAAGGCGAAAACAAGAGGCTTAAGTTTGCAAGCAAAGGCCACATAGTCAACCAAGGCCTAATCCACATGATAAATGCTTTGGCAGCCTCGCAGACAGGCAGCTCAGGACCGTACTACCTGTTTTCCCGTGACTGGACAGGCAAAACCTACAGCTACATGCGGCTTGGCACAGGCGGAAACATAACCCAGGGAACCACAACGAACTTGACAACGCCTGTTTCAACGCCGCCAGACAGCCAGTCAGGCGCCACCAGCTCGCCGGGAGGCGGAACATACCGCGTCGCATGGACAGCCACCTGGAACGCTGGAACCCTAACAGCAATAACAGTTTCAGAAATAGGCCTATACCTCTATTTGCAGACAGCCTTGCAGAGCTTCGGCTGGACAGGCTTTAATGGCGCAGCCACAGCCCTCTTCAGCCGATTGAGCGCGGCGGACGGAGACTTCACCGCTTTCCAAGTGAACCCAAGCGTGCCATTAACCGTTGAATGGCGATTAACATTCACATTCGCATAACCAAACGAGGAGCCCATAAACCACAGTGAAAACCCGAGAATTTTTCCGCATACGTCAAGTCAGCAGAAAATACGACCGCAAAACCGGCAAATTCACCATCAACATAGCCTATGAAACCGCTGCACTGGAACCGACGGAAAGAGTTGTAGGCGTAGCTGAAGCCTTCGGCCTCGGCCTTGACCAGTGGCAAAAATTCGTAATCTACGATGACGTGGAGTTGAATATAGAACCACAAGACATTGTCTATATTACTGGCGATTCTGGAAGCGGCAAATCCGTTCTGCTGAAGGCTTTAGAAAAAGACATTCGACAAGACATGGGATTAAGCAGCATTAACATCGCAGACATCAAGCCAGAGCCAAACAAGCCCCTAATCGAAACAGTTGGCAAAACGCTTGAAGAGGCTCTTGAGCTTTTAAGCCGAGTAGGCCTCAACGACGCTTTTCTGTTTCTGCGGAGTTATGAGCAGCTTAGCGACGGACAGAAATACCGCTACAAAATAGCGAAAATGATTGAAAGCCAAGCACAGTTCTGGATTTTGGACGAGTTTGCAGCTACGCTGGACCGCGACACAGCTAAGATCGTGTCTTACAACCTTCAGAAGCTGGCGAGGCAGCAGGGCAAAGCTGTTCTGGCAGCGACAACCCACACAGACCTATTTGAAGACCTAAACCCAAGCGTCCACATCCATAAGCGCTTCGGCAAGGAGATAACCGTAAACTATTACCCTAACGCACCAGCCCGAGAGTGCAGCCTCGTTAAGGAAATGCGCATAGAAAAAGGCACAACAAAGGATTGGCGTATGCTTGCAGGCTTTCATTACCGCAGCCATAAAGTTGCTGGACCGCGGAAAATTTTCCGTCTTATGCGTGGCGATGAACTGTGCGGGGTTATTGTTTATTGTTATCCGCCGCCAACTGCTTTTGGGCGTGGGTTTGTGCTGCCAAAAATGAGCGTAAAAGAGCTTAACGAAAAATTGAGCATTATCAGCCGTGTTGTTGTGCATCCAAAATACCGAACAATAGGCTTAGGCGCAAAACTTGTTCGAGAAACCTTGCCTTTAGCTGGCACGCCATACGTGGAAATGCCGGCAGTAATGACAAAATACAACCCCTTCGCAGAAAAAGCCGGGATGCAAAAAATAGCCGAACAGCCACCACCAAAACAAGCATTAGCCATAGTCGAAACCCTGCAACGTCTCGGCTTTAACATTCACTTATTGGGAAGCGAAAAATATGTTTTGAACAGGTTGCGCACATTAAATGAAAAAGAAATACAAACAATCAAAGAAGCTTTCATTAAGTATTGCCATGCACGCTTTATGAAATACTTCTTCTGTCATATACCATTCGGAAAAAGGGAAGCCTACGTCAAAGAAGTAATGAAAGTCAACCTTGAAAGGCTTGCACATTTAATTAAAGTATGTGGTTTTCTCTTACAAACTAAAGTTTACTTATTCTGGGAGACTGCCTAAACCATAATTTGCGCATGCAGTTAGCCTACTTCACACGGTTTCACCATAGTCGACTTACCTCCCTTGAAACAATGAACACCATTACGTTCAATTTTTTTAACGGATACTCCGCTGCCTTAACATAACGCTCATAACTTGGAGTTAAGGCCAGTGCGAAATCCTTTTAGTTATCTTTTATTTATCTAAGCAGCTGCCATATAGCTGTACCCAAATCCACATCTAATGCTTCCGTATCCCCTTTTACTTCAATCACCATATCTCTTCCTGATTTTTCGGCAACTATATCGGGTCCTTGCTGTCGTCCAGGGTGAGTTTCAACAATCTTATATCCCTCATTACGCAAAAAGTCTATAATTTTATGAAACATTTCTTCTTCCTTCAACTGACTTACCCTCATTATCAGAACTGAACGTAAGACATTAATAATAATTTATTAATGCAAATCAGTGGTAACATAAGTGTTCCCTCTACAACAAATCAAATTGTATTGTTTGTACAATGTGTTCATTCTAATAATGTTCAATTTCTTTTCCTTTCTTTGAATTTTCCCAGAAAGGGGGTATGTTGCAATATCTAATTTTTATCCCATCAGGCTGTCTTATGTCCAGCATTTTTTCGGCCATTGTATTAGCTCTTGTTACTGTTAGATAACATTTTAACACTGCAAGAGCAGCAATTACAAGGCTAAGAAAGTAGATGGATGGTTGTGATAAACTAAGATTGAAACCGAGAATAGACGCAAGTGAGATTAAAGAAGAAAACAGTCCGACGAAAAATGCCCATGAAGTGGAGGCAATCAAGATATACATTATCAACTCGTAAACTTTATGAACTCTGATGGACAACGGTATTGGAAGCGCCATAAAGCCTTGGAAAAATGCGGAGTTTTCAAGTTTCTTTTTTTCTTTCTCTTGTTCGTTAGATTTTTCAATCTTTTCTTTTCTGCTCTTAGATAAAACCTTAATCAAGCCCAGTCTTTCCGATATCCATTGCACTGTTGTAATACAATTCTTAAAATCATTGTTCCATTTAACAAAATTCAAAAGTGTAAATATTGAGAAGATCAACAAGAACAAAAATACGGCCAAAAATCTCGTTAAGATTACATCAAAGGGCTCTCTGGTGGAAAAGATCCAGCCCATCGCACCAACATAAACTGCAATGATTACATAGAAGAATTGCTGTCGCAGTGTCTCGATGTGTCTGGCTTGCGCCAAATTTTCTGAAAGTGCTTTTCTTAATATTTCATTCATGTCATCGTCTTTCACTTTCGTACACCCTTTTAAAAAATACTCATGCTTAATTCTAAATATGATTTTTCATTTTCATAGATGCGCGACTTGCGAACAGTTTTGCTGTATACGTCAAGAAGTTGTAAATAAAGCATCGAGAGGTTTGCTGAGTTCAACCAACATCTGTAGATTCTTAATGCAAACGAAAGCTTACTTATTTTGGAAAACGAGTTTCAAGTTTAGAATTATATGTTAATGCTTTCATAGGCCTTTTCAAGGCAACAAGAAACCACTTTGTAAAGGTTATTGAAGTAAATCACATAAGGGTTATCCTCATCAAAGGAGCAATATTGTGAGTCAGGGTAACGTGTGGTGGGTTCTAATGGATCAAGCAGTGATGCCATCGTAACTGCTATAGATGTCAGAATACTCATCCGTATAGATAATATAGTCTCTTCTTTTGTTCTTTGAGAAGATTGAATCGGTTGAGCATCTACTTTAAATCCTGCTTTTTGGAGTGAAAGGGTCATCAAGCGAGCTATTTTTTTAACGTCAATTCTATCCAATTCTTGATTAAGTCTTTCTATTACCTCGTCTAATTTTTCAAGAACTGTTTGAATATGCTTTATTTCCTTTTCAAGGTCCTCTGCTGTTTGTATTAAACGCGATGGTTTTTTATCGAGTTTCTTAATGCCTTTTTTGCTTTTTCGGATGGTCTTTTTGAACTCGACAATTTTTGGCTTTAAGTTTTCAAAATCCCCAGACTTTGTAAGGTTTTCTATAAATTCTATAGCCTCTTCTATGGCCGGGGCAGTTTTCTTGAGATCTGAAAGAAGAGAAGGCAATATTCGATGTTTATAACTTTTAGGTTCTTTAGGTCGGAATCCAAGAATTGATTGTATTTCCAAGTCTTTTCTTGCCATTTTTGGAGTTAGAAAACCAATGTGAATCAATAGACCTTTAGCAAGCTTTTCATTACTCTGTTGAAGATGATACAGCGCTCGAGAAAAAATCTTGTTTCTATATAACAGATTGGCACATTCCAAGTCAATAAAAGATTCAGCTAACCAATTCTTAACAATATAGTTTGTATTAATTGAAGACAACTATCACTCCTAAATAACCGTTTAGGCACTCGCCACTCATAAATATTAAGAAAAAGAGGAAATAGAAGTTTCAGGCTTTTATCAATTCAGCCTTTTGCCTTAACTGTGTAACGTATTCTGCGTATCTTGGATAGAAATGTACAGCTTTGCGTTTTAGTTTCATGTAGTGTCTGGCTCCTATGCTTTTGGGTGTCCGTCCCTGAATAAAGTCGGCTACGCTTTCTGGAATATTAAGCGTTTCATCAGTCATCACGTCAAAGGCGAATTTCCGCAAGTATTTGTATGCTATTATATCTTTGCCAAGACGTTTGCGTACATTCCCTTTGGCAGACTCATAAGTTATCTTCTCAACACTTTTCAAAAGCTTCAATGTGTATTCTGTGAAGAAAGCGTAGTAGGCAAACTTGCTTTTCCGCATGTAACCCAAAGGCACCACATAAAACCCATCACACTGCTCAAGCTGACCCTCAACCTTGCCATCCCAGAAATCGCCGAGAAAACGCATAGCCTCAGTAAACCGCAAACCACTATCCAAAATGAAATTATAGACAGCAAAATAGCTCCTATAACCATCAGCCCCGCCAAAAACCCTCAAAGACCTGACAATATCTTCCTCGCTGGGAATCCAGAGATCAACACCAATCTCCTCCCTGGGAACATTCTTCCGCAACACATCAAGCCAACCCTTATCCGCCAAACCCTGGCACTCATAGAAATTAAACAAATTCCTAACAGCCCTAATCATCTGATGCCGCTGACCAACACTCAAACCCTCAAAAACCCTAACAACATCCATAGGCTCCCTAATAGGCTTACCAAACTTCGTCAAATAGCTAACAATAGCCCTCCTATGCTTCTCAGTAATCCCACGATTCTTAAGCCAAGCAAAAAAATCTTCTTGAACAACGCTGAAATCAACAAAATAAGCATTTTTCTCGACGCTTTCGCCAAAAGAGGCTACTGCTAAGCCTGTGGTCAGCAATGGCCGCGCGGGTTCAAATCCCGCACCCCGCGCCATATAGCTTATTTGTTTTTGCAGTTTTCCGTGTGCATTTTTTGTGGGGCTTCGATCCGGATTTTTACGCAGTCCATCATTTTCGCATAACTCCTCATAGGTGCTCCAAAGCTGGGCGTAAACCAAAAAGAATTTTAACATCTATTGGCGTATCCGCGGGTGCATCCAATCTTTATCTCTTGCGCTAGCTTGGCTATTTCAGGCAACTTTTTAAACAGATCTTCTAGGTTTTCAGCGTATATCCTTGCGTAGGCGCTTCCAACCACAACGCCGTCAGCTCCAGCTGCAACCAAAGCTTCAGCATGTTCTCCTTTTGAGACGCCGAACCCGACAAGTACTGGCTTATCAGTTTTCTCCTTAACTTTCCTTATCAATTTAAAAGCAGCTTTTTGGCTTCTCAACTTCGAGCCCGTAACCCCTTCAAGCCCTATGAGATAAATAAAGCCCGAAGCCTCGGCCACTATTCGCTTAAGCCTTTCAGCAGACGTGTTAGGTGTCACTTGAAATATCATATGCAACTTTCGTTTTACGGCCATCTCCATGAAAGGCTCAGCCTCTTCCAATGGAAGGTCTGGAATTAAAACTGCTTGGGCGCTCGCCGCCATTATTTTGTCTAGGAACCTTTCGAAACCCATCACGTAGGGAATATTAAAGTATGTTGTCACAACTATAGGCGCTTCCAACCCTCCAGACCTAAGCCTCTCAATGCCTTCAATGCATTTAGCTGGAGTCACACCAGCGTTCAAGGCCCTTTCGCACGCAGCTTGAAAGGTGGCTCCGTCCGCTATGGGGTCTGAAAAGGGAATGCCAAACTCTATTATGTCTGCGCCGTTTTCGGCCAGAGTCTTCATCAGCTCTATGGAAAAATCTTCGCTTGGATCGCCATAGTAAACATGAGCCATGTGAAGGCCTTCTCTTCGCCTTTTCAGCTCTTGGAATTTCTCTTCAAGATCCATAGAAATACCTCAAAATAGTGTCTAAGTCCTTGTCGCCCCTTCCAGAATAATTTATAACCACAATTTCGTCTTTGCCGAACTCTTCCCTATGGTTTAGAACATAGGCTATCGCATGAGCTGTCTCCAAAGCAGGAATAAGCCCCTCAGTCCTGCCCATAACCCGAACAGCCTCAAAAACCTCATGATCAAAGGCGTAACAAGGCTTAACCCTTCCAACCTCACACAAATAAGATATTTCAGGCCCTCTTCCAGGATAATTTAAGCCCGCAGCCCTTGTCTTTGAAGGCCTAATTTGGCCGTGCTCATCCTGCATAACTTGCATTAGGCTGCCGTGGAGAACCCCTGGCTTGCCAAGCTGAAAGGCTGCAGCGCTGTTGTCTGCGCCTAGGCTTTCTCCGCCTCCCTCAACAAAATAAAGCCTCACATCCTTTTCTTCTATGAAGGGTTTGAAGGCGCCTATGGCGTTGCTTCCCCCGCTTCCACAAGCCACAACAGCGTCTGGAAGTCTTCCTTCTTTTTCCAAGATTTGCTGCTTAATCTCGTTGCCTATTACGCTTTGGAAAGTTGCAACAATTGTTGGAAAGGGATGTGGACCAACGGTGGATCCCATGAGATAGTGTGCTGTTCTGGAACATGCAGCCCACTCCCTTAGGGTTTCTGAAACTGCATCCTTCAAAACGCCGGCGCCGGTTTTCACTGGCTTTATTTTAGCTCCTAAAAGCTTCATTTTTTTAACGTTGGCAGCTTGCCTTTTTATGTCCTTTACCCCTATGAAAATTTCGGTTTTTAAACCGCAGATGTTGCCTGCCATAACCGCTGCAAGTCCATGCTGTCCCGCAGCCGTCTCTGTTATTAAACGGGTTTTACCCATCTTTTTCGCCAGCAAAGCCTGTCCTAAAGCGTTGTTAAGCTTGTGGGAACCCCCGCAGAGCAGGTCCTCTCTCTTCAAATAAACCTTAAACCCCATTATCTTGCTGAAGTTTCTTGCATAGTAAAGAGGAGTCGGCCTTCCCCCATAATCTCTCAGCAATCCTTTGAATTCTTCTTGAAACTCGGAAGTTGGATAAACCCTTTCAAAGGCTTCTTCAAGCTCTATGAGCGCTTGCATTAGAATTTCACTCACATACTGCCCGCCATATTTCCCAAATCTTCCCTTCACCATTTTCCAAAACCCTTCCATACGCCGAAAACAGCTTTTAATCGTCGTTTAAAACGCTTTTTGCATTTCTTATGAAAGCTGCAACTTTTTCAGGATCTTTAATTCCAGGCTTTGATTCCACGCCTGTAGACACATCCACAGCGTAGGGGTTAACTGTTTTAACGGCTTCTTTAACATTTTCAGGATTTAATCCTCCAGCCAATATCAAGGGTTTTGGATGTATAGCGTCTCTTATGCGTTTGCTGACACTCCAGTCATGGGTTAAGCCTGTTCCTCCATATTTGTTTGAAGAGCTGGAATCCGCAAGAAAAGCGTCGAAAAACTTTGATTCTTGGATGGCAAAATTTAATGACTCTTCAGATTTTACGTTTACACCTCTCACCAGCGGAACAGCTGACAACTTTTCTTTAAGTAAGGCGATATCTAGAGGTTTTTCTCCATGAATTTGAATTATATCAGGCTTTAGACTTTCATAAAAACTTAAAATTTGACTTTCATCCTGTGGAACAGCCACTAAAACGCTTTTCACAAATAGTGGAACAAGCTTTATTAGCTTCTTAGCCTTTTCAATGGTTAGGTTTCGCGGTGAAGATGGAACTCCTACCACGAAGCCCACGGCATCAGCGCCCATGTCGCAAACCATTTTTAAATCCTCTTCACGGGTTATTCCGCAAATTTTAACCTTCACACGCCTCATAAAGCATGCACAAGCTCCCTAACCTTGCCTTCAATGTTGTCAGCAAGCATGACTGCAGAACCCACCAAGAAAGCTCTGGCACCACACGCATGCAAAAAACGTACATCTTCAGGGTTTTGGATCCCGCTTTCACTTACGACAATTTTTTGGCAAACGCCTACACTGGACATTAGTCTCTGTGTTACTTTTAGGTCAACCTTAAGGGTTTTCAAATTTCTGTTGTTAATTCCCACCAAGTCGGCTTCTGTTTCAAGCGCTGACAAAAACTGGGCTTTTGTATGGGTTTCTAGAAGCAACTCAAGCTTTTTTGAGTGGGCAAGTTTAACCATTTCATGAACAGAGCAGTCAACATGGCCCTGGTCAAAAACTGAAAAGATAAGTAGAACTGCGTCTGCCCCGATTTTTGATGCGGCCTCTATCTGAACTGGGTCTATGATTATGTCTTTCATGAGAACTGGAAGATTCACATGGCTTTGCACCTCCACCAACGACTTAATTGACCCCTGGAAGTGTTTTGGCTCAGTTAGAACTGATATTCCTGCAGCTCCTCCCTTTTCCATGGCAATGGCAACATCCTTTAAACTGCCAATATTTCTTAAATTTCCATGAGATGGGGAAGCCGGCTTTATTTCAGCTATTATGGGCGCATGAGTACACTTGGTTATGGAATCTTTTAGGCTTAAATGGCGCTTGCCAGTTTTTACACTCTCAATCTCGTAGTATCCAGCCTCTATGGTTTTTCTCGCGTCCTTTACTAAAATGTCAAGAAAATCAGCCATATTTCATCTCCAACTCTTCAAGTTTAGAAAGGCTGCTTCCATCGTACGCCTTAATCAAAGCCTTCAACTTTTTGTAGGCGGCTCCGCTTTCAATGGACTCTTGGGCAATTTCCATTCCATAGTGAAAGTCGTCTGCCTTTCCGCCAACAACGATGCCAGCAGCAGCATTTACCAAAACTATGTCCATTTTCGGGTCGCCCGCCTTAAAGCAGCCATTAAGCACTTTAAAAGTATGTTCAGCGCTTTCTTCAGGAGTTGTGCCCAAAATCTCTTCCGGCGCTGCTTTTCTTACGCCTAAATCTTTTGGTGTAAGTGTTAAAGTTTTAATCTCGTCATCTTTCAACCATGCAATCAATGTTTCTCCAACGGTGGAAACTTCATCAATTCCATCCAAACCGTGAACCACCATGGCTTCCTTTAAGCCGAGATTTTTAAGGACCCCTGCAATTTTATTTACAAGCGAAGCATCGTAAACTCCTATCAGTTGGGCGTCTGCGCCTGCGGGATTCGCCAAAGGCCCCAAAACATTGAAAACTGTTCTTATGCCTATTTCCCTCCGTGGACCAGCGGCATTTTTCATGGCTGGATGGAAAATTGGAGCAAACATAAAGCCTATTCCAATATTTTCAATTGCTCTTTCAACGGTTTCAGGCTTTACACTTAAGTTAAGCCCCAACTTTTCCAATGCATCGGCGCTGCCGCTTTTGCTTGTAACTGAACGGTTTCCATGTTTAGCTATGGCTATGCCTGCTCCAGCAACCACAAACGCTGCTGTCGTGCTTACGTTAAAAGTTTTTAATTTGTCGCCTCCTGTTCCACAAGTGTCCACGAGACGGCCGTTAACCTTTGGATGAATCTTACAGCAGAAAGCCCTCATCACGGCGGCGAAAGCGCTTATCTCTTCGATTGTTTCACCCTTAATTCTCAGCGCAGCTAGAAAGGCAGCTATCTGAGCTTGGGTTGCCTCGCCAAGCATTATTTCCTTCATTACTTCAATGGATTCCTCATAGGTTAAATCTTGCCTATTGACGAGTTTTTCTATGGCTTCTTTTATCAGGTTCTCACCAGCCGTAGAGGAAGTTTTTCAAAATTTCCCTTCCGAATTCCGTTAGGATGGATTCTGGATGGAATTGGATGCCTTCAATGGGGTAAGCAACATGGCGGACGCCCATAACTTCGCCGTCGTCAAGGGCCACGGCAGTTATCTTTAAACATTTGGGAAGAGCGTTTTGGTCCACAACAAGCGAGTGGTATCTTGTAGCCCGAATAGGATTTCTTAACCCTTTAAAAACGCCGTTTCCATCATGCATTATGAGACTTGTTTTCCCATGCATCAACCTCTTAGCACGAACAATTCTTCCGCCAAAAACAGAAACCAATCCTTGATGCCCAAGACAAACGCCTAAAGTTGGAATTTGGGGGCTAATATGCCTCAAAATTAGGGAACATATCCCAAAATATCGAGTTTCCTCCGGAGTGCCCGGGCCTGGAGAGATAACTATTCTTTCTGGTTTTAGCTTCAAAACTTTTTGCAGATTTAGTTCATCGTTTCGATATACTATAGAGTTTTCTCCAAGCTCTCCAATGTACTGGACAAGGTTGTAAACGAAAGAGTCATAATTGTCAATAACCAACACCTTCATTTTTGCTCCTCCTCGGAAGAAAGTTGTAGGGCTTTCAGCAGAGCAGAGGCTTTATGCTCTGTTTCAAACCACTCCCTTTCAGGAACGGAATCGGCAACTATGCCAGCTCCAGCTTGAATGTAGCCCTTATTCTCTTTTGCAATAAGCGTTCTTATGGTTATGGCAAAGTCTGCGTTTCCGTTGTAGGAAAAGTAGCCTAAAGCTCCTGCATATGGACCTCTTCTAAACGGTTCACACTCTTCAATTATTTCCATGGCCCTGACTTTCGGTGCGCCGGAAACTGTTCCAGCTGGAAAGACAGCCCTTAACGCATCGTAGCAGTCGCAGCCGCTTCTAAGCTTTCCTGTAACCCTTGAAACTATATGCTGGACATGGCTGTACTGGTAGACTTTCATGAATTCTGGCACGCAAACTGTTCCAAACTCTGAAACCTTGCCAATGTCGTTTCTAGCCAAATCCACGAGCATAACGTGTTCTGCGCACTCTTTGGGGTCTAATAGAAGTTCCTGCATCAAAGCCTCATTTTTGCTAACATTTTTAACACGCGGCCTAGTGCCTGCTATTGGAAAAGTTTCAATAATGCCGCCTTCCACCCTTACAAGCATTTCTGGGCTGGATCCAACTATTTGGCGGGAACCCATCTTGAGGGAGTACATGTATGGGGATGGGTTGATTTTCCGTAAAGCCTTGTAAAAGGGGATTAGGCTTCCGTTGAATTTGAATTCATAACGTTTTGAAAGGACAACCTGGAAAATGTCGCCTGAAGCTATGTAGCCCTTAGCTTTATCCACGATTTTCTCGAATTCCGTCTTTTCAATGTTTACCTTGGGCTCAGAGTAGGTGAAGGCTTCAATGTTGCAGTTTCCTTTAACTACATTGGCGATTTCGGAAAGGCGGTTTTCGCCAAAATAATAATAAAGCGTTTCTCCACTTTTGTGGTCAAAAATTATGCCGTCATCAAATATTCCCATTTCAAAGTCTGGCAGCTTCAAATCGTCAAAGGCGATTTCTGGCAGTTTTTCCCAGTAGCGGACAGCGTCATAAGAAATGTATCCAACTGCTCCTCCGATAAACCTATAACTTCTTGAAGGAATTTGCGGGTTACCGATAAGCTCTTTCATTAAAGGTAATGGGTCATCAACTTTGCTGACGGTTTTTTCATCTCCGACTCTGTTATACACTTCGGCTTTTCCATCTTTTATTGCCACGACTAAGCTGGGGTCAAATCCGATGAAGGAGTACTCGGCAAGTTTTTCAGGGCCTTCTACAGATTCCAAAATGTAAACGTGATTGTAATTTTCATATAATTTTGTGAATAAATCAACGGGGGATGTTCTGCCCTTAAGCTTTACAATTTTTGGCGCGCTTTTGGAAAGCGTTGATAGGCCAAACAGGATTCCCCATTTTACGGCCCTCGCCAACAAAATGCATAAAAGGACATATTTAAACTTTAACGTACAAAAATATACATATTCAGCATAGCTTGTCATAAACAACTAATCTTAAAATGCAACTTGCCTAAACTGTTTGCAAAAACTTTTACTTTCAGCTTGCCATCCTATTTTATTGGTGATAATGTTGGATGTAAAACTTTTAGTTGATGGAAAAGAGATAGAGTTGAACGAGTTCGTTGTTAAGATTCTAGGCGGAACAATAGCTGGAGCCGTGGGTTCCCTGCGGGGAGTCAAAAGCGACTGGAAAGAGATTGAAATAAAGGTCAAAAAGTAAAAGGCGTAAAGGGAGAACACGAATTGATACCAGAAGAGCATAAAGAGCATTTAGAAGAAGAGCTAAAGGAGAAGCTGGAAAAACCCGTTAAAATTGTTGTTTTCACTCAGGAAACGGAATGTCCCTACTGCGCCCAGACAAGAAGCCTCATCGAAGAGTTGGCTGCGCTGAACAGTAAAATTTCGGTTGAGGTTTACAATTTTTTGGCCGACAGTGCAAAGGCGAAGGAATACGGCGTTGATAAGGTTCCAGCAGTGATTATTGTTGGAGAAAAGGATTACGGAATAAGGTTTTACGGGTTACCCTACGGCTATGAATTTCAAACACTTTTAGAAGCGGTAATTAGCGTCTCAAGGGGAAGAACAGACCTCTCTGAAAATGTAAGGGATAAGCTTAAAATCATAAAAACACCTGTTCAAATTCAAGTTTTTGTAACCTTAACTTGTCCCTACTGCTCTGCAGCTGCCATCCTAGCCTACAAATTCGCCATGGAAAACGACTTTATAAGGGCTGACGTGGTTGACGTTAGCGAGTTTCCCCATCTGGGACTCAAGTACGGGGTCATGGGTGTTCCAAAAACTGTAATAAACGAGCGCGTGGAATTTATCGGAGCAGTTCCAGAGGAAGTACTTTTAGAGCATGTTTTGCTTGCCGCCCGCCAACCTTAACGGTGTCTGATCTGTCTAGAAAAGAGCCTTTAACCCTAGTTTTTGTTTACAGTGGAGCCTTTGCAGAACGCGTTATAAGGAACTTGATAAACGATCCGAGCTTCTGCAAATCCTGCGGCTTATATTGTGATTCCTGCAAGTATGACGTTTACAGTTATGTGCGTAACATACGCGCCGCCATAGAACTACCAAACCCTTCTGAACTGCCAGCTTTCATAGACAAGCCTGAAGAGTACATGCCCAAAACTGTTCCCAAAGCTGATTTGTGTGTTGCTTCTGGTTTGCATAAAGACTTAATGCTTGAGTTGCCCCATCACATCGAAAAGTTTGGCGTAAAAGGACTAATAGTGCCCATAGAGGATTTTAACGAGGTGCCTTCAGGTTTGAGAAAGCAATTAGAGGAGCGATGCTTAGAACTAGGCTTGGAAAGCGCTTTCCCAAAGCCCTTCTGCTCTTTAATGCCATCTGAAAATAAGCCTGTAATATCGAGGTTTGTAGCTGAAATGGGTGTTGGGCGCCCAGAACTTGAAATCTCAACAGTGAAAAGGGGAAATTATGAAGTTATAGAATCTGCCATAGTTAGGCGTAGCGCTCCATGCGGCTCCACATGGTATGTAGCGAGAAAAATAAGAGGGGTTGAAACAAATAGAGAAAGCCTATACGACACCATAGCTAAAGCCCATCACAGCTATCCCTGCACAGCAACCATGAACGTTGATCCAGAGGTTAAAGAGCCCATACTGCACATTGGCGGCTACATTGTAAGAGAAGCTGTTGAAAAAGCTCTGGAAAAAGCTAAGAGTGGATTTTAGGCGCCTTTATTCTCGGCAAGCCTTTTAACAAGATCTAAAACTTTTTCTTTTATCGCATCCCTAATTTTTCTGGCTTCATCAAGCGCCATTTTCGCCGGGTCAGGCATACCCCACTCTTCAACATGCCTAGCGTATACTACGGGACAAAAGGCGCTACTGCACACTATCACTGCCACATCAGCCTTTTCTTGAAGCTCCCTTGTCAAGGGTTTAGGCTTTTTGTGGCTTATGTCAATTCCCTCTTCAAGCATCAGCTTAACAGCGTCGGGGTGAACCCTTTCTGCCGGTGTTATGCCGGCGCTTACGGCGTTCCAGCCTTCAGGAGCATACTTGTTAAAGTAGGCTTCAGCAATTTGGCTTCTAAAACTGTTTTCTACACATGCAAATAGGACGGTTTTCAAGCCTATATCCCTCTATCAGCCTTCCCAGTCGAGAAGCCGCTTTTCGCCTTCAATTTTCTTTAGGTATGTTATGTCTTGAGTTACTTCCATGGTTCCAAGATACTTGTCATTCCTGTCTCTAACAGCAAAGTATCTGATGTGAACTAGGCGGCCGCCAGCTTGAATCCAGAACTCTGCCACATCTTTCTCGCCCTTTTTGAAAGCTTCCAAAATTTTATTCACTACGTGGACACTTTTCTGCGGATGGCAAAGCTGAACTTTCCTTCCAATAACGGCCTTTGTTCTTACAAATATGCGCTTTTCAGCCTTATTAAAGTATTTTACAGCATCGTCCTTATCTACAAAGGTTATGTCCACCGGAAGCGTGTTCAAAATCGCTTCCATTTCCTCTTTGGATAGAGAGCCCGTTTCAAACCGTAATACGCCTTCAGGCATAGCAGTCTCCTCGATTTGTGGTTTCTCAACCGCCACAGCTTTGGGCCTTGTTATCAACTGTGATGGGGTAAAGCAGCAGTAGCCTATTTCATCAAATTCCCCTCTTATTCCCTGCCACTCTTGCTCTGTAACAACGCGCAAGGCTAATTGGAATAGAATGTTATTCTCTTTGAAAATGTGGCTTGAAAGAGTGTTGCTTATGGAACTGGCTATTTCGCTAAGTTGCTTCTTGAAATCTTGGAAACCTATTTTCTCGTGGTTTTCTATTAGGCTGTAGAGCTGCTTCTTCTTTTCCCTTAGCTGGTTGTGCTCCATCCACATTATGGCTGGCGGCTCAGTTATCCCATGCTTTTCAAGCACTGGAAAAAGCACGTTTTCCTCTCTCAAATAATGTTTTTCCGCATCCAAGAAATCTTCCGCAATTTGCGTGAGCTGCGGGATTTCATCGCTTACAGAGCTTAAATCTTCGGCTTTTTGAATTTTAGCCACTGAAGCGGCAAGTTTTTCCAAGAGCTGTTGAAGAGCTTCATGCTCTCCGCGGAGTATGCCTATAGGGTTTTCTGGGGCAGTTTCCACCTGCTGTTTTTGCAGTTGTTCCCTGAATATGGCCAAGTGCACATCGCAAAGTCTTTGAATTTCTTCTCTGGAAACTCCTTCCTCTATAAGTTCCTGCTCGATTTTTGCAATTTCCAGCAAGCTTACTCCTTCAAGCACTTGCTTGAACTTTCCCTTAACCTCTTGCGGAGAAACACCAGCATGCAGCTGCCTAATAACCTCTTTCAGAAGCCTTTTCCTCTCTTCTTCAACTAATCCGCCCATGTTTAGGCTTCCTCCCTAATTTTCTTTGCAAGCGTTTTGCCAATTTCCACAATTTGCTTGATATTCTCTTCTGTTGGAGGACCGTTTATTTCCAATGCGCCGACAACTTCAACTTTAAACTGTCCAAGAGTCTCTTGAATTTGTTTTATTGCGCCGCCTCCCCAGCCGTAAGAGCTAAGGACAACCGCAAATCTTGTAGGCGGCCTCAAAGCTTTCACAAGGTATGCCGCGTAAACAGCCAAGGGATGGGCTCCACCTAAAACTGTTGGGGCGCCTAAAACAAGGGCTTTGGAGTCTACAAGGTCTTTGGCTAAATCGCCAATGTCTGTTATGGCTAAGTTGTGAAATGCTATTTCAATGCCTTCAGACGCTAGGGTTTCAGCCATCTGCTTAACCATTTTTTCTGTACTGTTCCACATAGTCACATAGGCTATTGTCGCCTTATGCCGTGTTTCTCCATTTGCCCATTTTCTATAAGCGCTCATGATGCGCTCGGGGTTTCTGTGGATTGGGCCGTGGCTCGGCGCTATCATTTTAATGTCTAAACCATGCAATTTTTCCAAGGCCTTTTGAGCCATAGCGCTGAAAGGCATCATTATCTCGCCCCAATATCTCTGAGCGTGAACCAGAAGGTCTTCAACCTCGCCATCATAAAGTCCACCAGCTAAGTGGGAACCAAAAAAGTCGCATGGGAAAAGAATTTTGTCTTCTTGCAGGTAAGTGAACATGGTTTCTGGCCAGTGAAGCATAGGCGCCTCAATGAAGCGAAGGGTTTTTCCGCCGAGGCTTAGGGTTTCTTGGTCACTAACCACTTTTATTCTATCTTGTGGTACATGGTAAAATGTTTGAGCCATTTTTGCGCCTCTACTTGTTGTTATTAGCTTGGCTTTGGAGGCAAGTTTCATCATGTATGGGATGGCGTCTGCATGGTCTGGTTCAGCGTGGTTCATAACTATATAGTTAATGGTTTCTGGGTCTATGAGGCTTCGGACTTTCTCTTCCAACTCCTTCTCAAAGCCTGGATTTGCGGTATCTATTAACGCGTTTTCCTTTTCACCCATTACTAGGTAGGCATTGTATGATGTTCCTTTAGGAAGCGTTATCAAAGCATCGAAAAGTCTGCGGTTCCAGTCTCTTGAGCCAACCCAGTAAACGTTTTCTGATAGTTTAACAACGTTTTTTTCAGTCATGTTACACAACCTTATATTACAATTGTAATAAAGTATATTTATGCCTTTTCCCACAATATCACACGGAGAAACAAAAATAATGCTACCCTGCGAAGTTGCCGTGAAAACTCTCCTTCCGCCGACAAGAGCTGCACTCGCTAAAGAGCTGATGGCTAGACATGGTTTTAAACAGGTGGAAGCTGCAAAGCTTTTGGGAATAAGCCAGCCAGCCATAAGCCTATACAACAGAAAAATGCGTGGAAAAGCCATTGACTTAGAAAAAGATGTTGAAATTAAAAAGTTGATAGAGAGCTTTGCGGATTCTCTGGCTGAAAAGAGCTTATCTCACAAAGATTTCATTTTAAGGTTTTGCGAAATCTGCAGAACCGCACGAGCAAAAGGGTTGCTATGCAACATGCATAAAACTTTAGACCCCACATTCAAAATTGAAAAGTGCAAACTCTGCATGACTGAACAAGTAAAATGTGTTTGATTAAGCCGGGCTATTCTGCTAATTGGCTTATGATTTTTTCGTAAATGTCCTTATCCCTATAATCCTCGTATCCTCTGTATATGCTCGGGTTGTCGTTCACCTCAACCACCACATATGCGCCGTTGACTTCCTTTATGTCAACCCCATAAAGTCCACAACCCACAACCGCGCAAGCTTTTAGGGCTGTCTCCTTAAGCCTTTGAGGGGCATTATCCCTCTTCAAGGAGACTGTTCTACCCCAGACGAAGCTTGGCTTCCCCCTACGTTTTACGCCGTGTTTCCATTTACCCTTCGGCATCATGTACTTGCAAACGTATAATACTTCGTTGTTTAGGACGCCGACTCTCCAATCAAAACGTGAAGGCATAAATTTCTGCACAACTAGAAAGTCTGATCTTCTGAAAAATCTTTTTGCAACATCGCGGAAGCTTGTTTCACATGCAACTTTTTCCACATATTTTGAAAAGCTTGTGTAAGGCGCCTTTATTACGACTGGTTTTCCAAAAAGCTCGAAGATTTCTGAAATTTGTTTATGATGGAATTCTTCCTTGTTTAGAAAGAGGGTTGGAATGTGGGGAACACCGAATTTTTCAAAAAGCCTATACTGGTGAATTTTATTTGCACACACCCTTATAGATTCTGGGTCGTCGATAACTTTGAGTCCGAGTTCCCATGCTGTTTTGGAAACCACGTAGGCGGTGTAAAGCGGATCCGTCGTTGCCCTAATAAAGACAGCGTCGTATTTTGGAATTTCTGAAAGCCCGTTCCTAAACATGAAGTTGAATTCGTGGCCCATGCTCTCAGCTGTCTGTTTAAAATTCTGAAGCGCTTCAGCCTCTTTCGAATATGAAAAATTGTATTTCTCAACAAAACATGCTATTCTCGTCAATCAAACCCGCCTTTTTCGGAAATTTCCATAATTTCCGAAGAAATCACGTTTAAGTCTGATGGTGAAATTTCCTCCATCTCTAGAGCTTGAAAACCGCACAGGTAAGCTTCTCCGCCAACATGCTGGATGTGCAGTTTACAGACTGGGATATTAAAGGTTTCGTAAACCTTCCTTGAAATTTCATCGACATTTTCTTTATCAACAACATCGCATTTTCCGAAGAAGGATTTATAATTGGCCATTTCGCCGTAAAGGGGTTGCGCGCACACAGCATATCTATAATTCATGCTTAAACTTTTAACAGCCCTGTAAAGTGCGCTTCTGTTTTGGGCGATTTTGAAACCGTTAAAAGAGAAGGGGTTAACAGCGAATATGACTAGTGGGAAGGTGAACTCAGCCATTATTTGCTTCACAGAATCAGTCACCAAGTAAGGCAGTGTTGGAACACCAGCCTTTGAAGCTCTAACAAGCAGTATGGGCAGCCTATACGCGTCAACAATGTTCTCGGTTGACGGAATCACCCTGTTTCCCAAGATTTCCGCATGCAAAGAAACATAGTATCCTGTTTTCATGTACCTATAGTCATTGTTTATGTTGATAATAAAGTCTCTAACTGAAGATTTAAGGAACTTTGATGGTTTCACCAAATGCACGTTTGTTCTTAGGCCGATGTTTGAGACGACCAGCACACATGAGGCACCAGACAATCGAATTTCCGTATATCCTTTTAATATTTAAAATTAACTGTTTGCTCCCAAATTATTTCAAGCTCAATGAATTTAAGCAAAAAGCATGTAAGAAAAGGCGAAAAGGACTCCAAGAACTCCTTGCACAAGTTTATAGAAGGGGTAGCCCGCACATGTTAGAACACTTTTGTTTAAAATGATATTCAGTCAGCTATAAGCTTATATTGCTGCTGGTTGCAGATTTGGAATAAAAGAGGAAGCAGGTACGTATAGAACCCTAGAGGTTCTTGGACCAGAACACGAGTTTTCAATAGTTGACGAAAACTTGAAAGCCATGCCAATAGTTGACAAACTCATAAGAGATTTTCACGGCAGAGTCGTCAACTTTGTAGAACAGGACGAATTCACCTTTGGAAAAGAGCTGCAACTACACGTTTTGGAAATTAAGGCCAACAAACCCTTCAAGTCACCTGAAAACTTTGAAGAAACCATGCACAAGGCGGTTTTAAAGCTTCTCGACTTCTTGGAAAGAAAGTATAAGGCAAGTCTTCTAGGAACTGGAATGCATCCGCTTTTAAGGCTTGAGGAAACCAATGTTTGGCCTCACCGACACAGACAGATTTACCAAGAATATGGCAAAATATTCAACCTTAAACAGCACGGTTGGCTTAACATTCAAAGTTTCCACCTTAACCTCCCATATTTTGACGAGGAAAAAGCCGTATCGATGCACAACTTGCTTGCGAATGTTTGTGCTTACCTACCCGCAGCCTCCGCTTCCTCACCTATTTATGAAGGAAAATTCGGCGATTATGTGGATAACCGACTTCACTTTTATATGGAAAATCAGAGGGAAATCCCCTCCGTAACTGGAAATGTTATACCAGAATACGTGTCCTCTTTCAAACAGTATAAGGAAGAAATTATTGGCGGGTACTCTTCAGACTTGGCAGAGGCAGGCGCCAACAAATGCCTCCTCTATAAGGAGTGGGTGAACTCAAGAGGCGTAATTCTCCGATTTGATAGGAAAGCCCTTGAAATACGCGTGATGGATGAGCAGGAATGCGTAAAATCAGATGTTGCATTAAGCTGTTTTATTAGGGCTTTGCTGAGAGGATTATTAAATGGGGAAATTCAGCTTTTACCCCATGAAACTTTGGTTAAGGATTTCAGATCCGTCGTAAAAAACGGTTTAAACGCTGAAGTGGAACATCCGAAAGGGCCAACGGCAAGGCACGCCTTAAAACATTTTCTCCAAATAGCCTATGAAAACGCCTCAGAAGAGGAGAAAAAATACCTTCAAATAATCCAGAAAAGAGTGGAAAATGGAAGCTTGTCCGAGGTGATAAGGAAAAGGGTGCTTGTAAGAGCACAGAAAACAGACTTCAACGAGGCAATTTTAGATGTCTACTCAAAACTTTTAAAAAGTTTAAGGGAAAATCAACCCTTTTTCTAGGAGCGCAAAGTCCATGCTGAAAGAAGTTGAAAGGCAAATAGACTATTTCGCAATATGCGGTAGATGCAAAATTGATTGTTGCCGCGACGCTAGGCCGCCAATAACTTCTAGGCGCGAAGAACTCATAGAAGAATACCTAAAAATGCATGGGATAATTATAGAGACGCCTTTTGTGCATGCAGAGTATACTTTTCCAAGGGAGGATGCGGACGGCCACTGCATATTCTACGATAAAAACTCTAAAAAGTGTATGGTTCACCCTGTAAAACCCGAAACATGCGCTGCTGGACCAATAACCTTTGACATTAACAAGAGAACCGGAAAAATCGAGTGGTATCTGAAAACCGAGAACATATGTCTCTTAGCTGGCGAACTGTTCAAAAACAAAAATGCACTAGAAAGGCATCTTGAATCAGCTAAAAAGGAAATATTGCGGCTGGTGCGCGAGCTTAACCCAGAAGCATTGCGGACTATTCTGAAAAGGGATGAACCTGAAACTTTCAAGATAGGTGAAGACGAAATCGATGATAATTTTTTAAGCAAATTATAGCTTTTTATTTTAAGACACTTTTGACAAACGTTTTTACTTTCAAATGTTAATTGTGGATTTGGTGAAGCTTTTTGGAATCATCGCCTTTGAGCAATGCGATAAAGCGGACATGCGACGTGCTTAGACTTGGCGCTTCCAAACAGGTTTCAGATTATGAAGAACGTTTTTCATCTCTAAGAGAATTGTATGATGCCTTGCTTTTGAACTTTGTAAAAATGGGTTTCAGCTCTAAAGAGGGGTTGGAAACAGCCAAAGAATTTTTCGGGACTCCCAATGTGCGTTTCGCTGGCATAGACGGAACCATGTATTCGCGGCCCCTTTTCGATATGGTGGTTTTTTTCGGAGGGGCCTACGCCTCAACTGGAAGCATAACCTTCCGTGAAGATAAGAAGCCTATGGTTGTTTATGACGAGAGAATCTTGGGGCGTGCTGCTGGCGTTTCAAGCGTTGTTCCCATTTACGTGAATGAGATTCCAGATTTAGACCAGGCTTTTTTTGAAGTTTCGCAGCCAGGAGAAGTGAGTTTGGGCAAACCTTTAACGGAAGAATTCATAATCAACAATGCAACAGTGGCCAACTGGATAATGACCTTTGCCGAATACTATTTGGCTTATAAACTTGCCACTGATGCCGCGCAGAATATTCGAATAATCCTCATGGATAGAAGCCTATCCATTGAAAGGGCAAGCCTTCTTTACGACACTTCAAATCGCCCTTTGTGGAAAGCCAAAAGCAATTTATTAGGCTGCAGAGTTGACGGCGAACCCATAGATGTCAATGATTTAACCATAGCAAGGCAACATGTTTGCAACGAGAATTTGGGTTTGCCGCCTCCTAGAGCTGATTATTTACGCTATGCGATAATAGACTTGATTAGAAGAAAGGGGACAATGAGTGAAAAGCAGATTCTAGCGGAATTCGGCATAAGCGACGAGAAAAGAGGGGGGAGAGTTAAAAGCAGTTTAAAACATCTCGTTGGAAAGGAGGTTCTAAGCGAGAAAAACGCGGTTTACTCCTTAAACCCTAAATATGCGAGAACATGGGAGCGCATTAAAAAGCTTGTAACAAGCCTAGGTGACAGATTCTTTTTCGCAGATAAGCCTGAAACAGCCAACTTGATGAAGATTGTTAAAGATGGGAAGGAGCATTGGCTAACAACGTTGGACATAGCCTTCCTCACGCTTTTCACGTTGCATATGCTTATGGAAGAGTGCTGGAGCAGGCGTATATTGCTTATAGGTGTAACGAAGGACACCGCCGCCAGAGACTTTAAACGTCAACTCATCCCAATAATGCACAACAACGACTTGCTGAAAACAAACGTCTCTCAGGAAGAGGTTGAAAAGCTTCCAAACACAGACCGCATGATACTGCAGTCTGCAAGCATCCTAAACCCAGAAAAAATCACTCCGCCATGGAGCCTTATAGAATATGACTCCGCATTCAGAACCATGGTTCCAGACAGGCAGAAACGCAAGGGCTATGTTTCAGGAGCCATAAAGAACAAGATAGGCTTGGAAAAGACTTTTTTGAAAACATATGTGCAGCTAAGCCAAGCTAAAACGGATTCTATGCTGCGAAGCAACGTTCTCCTAGTTGACCGTCTAGTTTATCCAGAATATGATTATGCCCCTGAAAACGTTGTGGAGTTTTGGAACGAGCTAAGCGACGGCACAAAAGAACCTGTCGAAGTCATTCTTTTCATTAACAAGGATGTCCCAAACAAGCTTCAAAACTTGACAATGAATGTTCTGGTAGCTATGGCGCCTTCAAACATTCCAGAGGCTTTCGGGCATAATACCCCCTTATTTATAGCGGACAAAATTGCCAAGTGGAATTACAGCCAGTTCAAGCGCATAGTGGATACAACCGCCGAGTGGATACTCAATAACCATAAATTGAGAAAATTCGTATTCTATATGAGCACTTTCAGAGAGAGGCGAACAGCAATTGAAGCCGCAAGAAGAGAACAAATTTAACAGCCTATGCTTCACAGACTTCGATGGAAGATTCCACGCTAGGCTGGCGGCTGTTATGCCGCGGTTTTTCGTCGGCGGCGAAGAGTCCAAAGTGGCGGGAACAAGCGCCCGCTACCAGTGCCGCATAAAAGTTGAATACCATAAGGATTTGATGGGGCTTCTGGAAGAGGGCATGCTTCTGGCTGTTAGAAACTTTAAGCAGACGCTTCTAGGCGAAGAACGATATACGCTTATGGAGGTCAGCCGAGTCTGGCCTGAACATTTTGGCTTGAAGGGTTTGTCGGATCACGGCTATTATCCCATGCAGTTTGAGATTATAGAACAGTCTGAGGCGGACTGGCAAACGGATGACAAGGCAACCATGATGATTCAGATAGACGCCATTCCAATAAACTACGACCTAATCATAGGCGAAAAATGTGATTTCAGGTTTGTTAAGGGCTTCTCCTACCCAGTTGTAGGAAGTCCAGTCTACATTCTGAACAGTGAAATGATAAACCGTATGTACAACCAGAAAATCGCTGAAAAAATAGGCTTAGATCCTTCAAAAACCGTTGAAGACGCGAGGCTTGACCCACGTCTCGGCGTAATAAAAATGTTTCAAGCAAGCAAAACCGTGATCCCCATATACGTGGATTTCGAGAAGCTTGTGCGCTATCATTTTGGAGTTTTCGCATTCACAGGTGGTGGAAAAAGCAACTTGATGTCAAATGTTCTTAGGCGAATCCTCATTCACACGGACAATGTGAAAGTTGTGGTTTTCGACATAAGCTGCGAATACGTGTTTCTGCTGCTTGATTTGCTGGCAGACGAGAAAATCCCGGCAAAAATCATTCTTGAGCATAGGATTGATTCTTTGGAGCAGTTTTTCAACTCGGTTGTTAAGCCAAGGGAGTATGAGGCAGACGAGAGAATCAAGGCTGGGTTAAGGCAGATAATGGAGCAGGATAAAGTGGCGTTTTACACGAGGCCTAAGCAGAAAATTCCAACATTCGCCCAGTTTTTGGATGAGCTTAACGACCAGAGAAGAGGCTGCACTGATAAGCCCCACTATTTGAACGCCATAGACAAGATTCACGATGCCATATTGGATTATATGGAAGGCCACGGCGTAAGCGAAAATCAGGAGGTGGACGAAGACTTCATCAAATACATCGATAAAATCGCCATTTCTACCATAGAGGAGTTTAAGGTTCATGAAAAAAGCGGATTATATGCTTGGGGAACAACCCGAAACACCATAATTGAAAGGATAAGGCGAAGGCAGGAAGAAGAGAGGAAGGAAACTGGTGGGTTAACAGCGGAAAAGATAAGGGAGCTTTTAGAAGGCGAAACGCGGCTTGTTTGCATTTCGATTTCAGATCCATTAACGATAAAGGAGTTAGTTGTAACTTTAACGCAGGATCTGCTTGTCCACAGAAAAAGAAGGTTTCAAGTTAAGCCCTACATCCTTCTAGTTTTTGACGAGGCGCAAGAATTCATCCCAGAACTTTCTGGTGCAGCGGGCATAGAAAAGAAATGCAGCAAACAGGTTGAAACCTTGCTTAGGCAGGGCCGCAAATACGGCCTAGGCGTTTGCATAGCAACCCAACGCATAGCTTACTTAAACACTAACGCTTTACAGCAGTTGCACACCTACTTTGTAGGCACTTTGCCCCGCCCCTATGATCGCGCCCTAATAAGTGACACTTTCATGATAGACAAGGGCATACTTGAGAAAACCCTAGAGTTTGCGCCAGGCGAATGGCTGCTGTCAAGTTACATAGCCACCGGCATAGAAAACGTGCCCATATTCATAAAAGCGGACAACGCAGAAAACGAGATAGAAAAATTCTTGAAAAATTCAGCTTAGTAAACAAGCGTCTTGATTGGAATGAGAGAGATGCCTTTAGTGATGGTGAGGATTCCTAAAAGGATTGCAAGACAATGGGTGTTAAGGCATGAGAAAGATGGGCTTGACGAATATAAAATATCAATTTCTTGAAGCTTCAGTATGAGTTGCAAAGATATGAATCTACACGTGAGAACTTGTTTTCGTTCAATATGCATTTTCAAAAGCGGGGAGGGCAGCCGATGAAAGCGAGTTTTTGGGTTAGGGAGAGGAAAATTAATGATGTGGTGGAATTAATATTAATAAGGGCGCATGCTAAGCCATTATAGGGGTAAACAATGCAAAAGCTTATGGAAGCTAGAATAGAAATAGACGAGAAAGTCACCAAAGGCGTGAGGTTACCGGAGGCTATGATTCTATATGCTGTGGATACGGAACACATGGTCATAACGGCTAAGCCCATGAAGAACCTTGAGGATAAAGCCATCGCAAAAACGCAAGTCAAGGTGGTCAGTGAAAAACAAGCAAGTTATACTGCTTCCTATAAAAACATATAATTTTTACCAGCTTGAGGAAAATGACTATACAGTTATGGCTTCAGATAAGGATCCAACCACTATTATAATAGCAATATAGATGTGCTAATATTCATAAAGGCAGATAATGCAGAAAACGAGATAGAAAAGTTAATTGAAAAAACTTAACTCAGTGCAATTTTAAAAATGAGGCGTTATGCCATTCCGCATTTTTTGAGGAGTTTTTGCCATTTTAAGTCTGTTATCCGTTGAATTTCGTCTAAGAGTTTCTCGAATTTCGGCGTGAACAAATGCCTAAAGCGGCCTTGCATCTGCAAGTATTCTTTAACTGGCTTTTTCTTTTGCGGAGCTAACGCGTAAACTTTGCTTGGCGGTGAAAGCTGGTATTCGCCGTTTACGGCTTCCCACAAGGGGAATATACATGTTTCCACTGCTAGCCTTGATAGCTCTATGGATTTAGCCGGATCGCTTCTCCATCCGCGGGGGCAAGGCGCAAAAACATGCAAGAAGGCTGGGCCTTCCACTTCTAAGCCTTTCCTCACCTTTGTTATTAGGTCTCGCCAATAGTAGGGCGAAGCCGTAGCCACGTAGGGCATTTCATGGGCCACCATGATGTCGGCTATGGGTTTTTTAGGTTCAAGCTTGCCAGGTAATACTGTGCCTGCTGGCGACGTGGTTGTTGCTGCGCCTACGGGGGTTCCTCCGCTTCGCTGAATGCCCGTATTCATATACGCCTCATTATCGTATAGCACGAAGAGGAAGTCGTGGCCGCGTTCCACGGCTCCGGAAAGTGCCTGTATTCCGATGTCATAGGTGCCTCCGTCTCCGGCTAAAGCGATAACGTCTACATGTTCATGCTTTACTCTTCCCTTCTTCTTCAGTATTTTCAAAGCGGCGTCTATGCCGGAAGCGTTTGCTGCAGCGTTTTCGAAGGCGGTGTGCACCCATGGCACAGCCCACGCAGTTTGGGGATAAAGCGACGAGACTACTTCCATACAGCCGGTTGCAGTGGTCACTATGGTTGGGCCTCGAGTAGCTTTCATTATAAGCCTTAATACGGTTGCTGGAGCGCAGCCTGCACACGCCTTGTGCCCAGACATGAAGAGATCTGGTTTTTCAGCTATGTCTTTTGCCGTGAATTTCCACTCGCTTTCCATTTCACATGCCTCCTCTTATTCTCTCAGCCCCAAATACTGTACTGGGTTTTTAACGCGCTTTTCCCGCAGTATCTTTTGCATGTCCTTGTAGATTTTGCGTATTTGCTGGGGACTTGTGTCTCTTCCGCCAAGTCCATAAACATAGTTCACCACCGTTGGGTGTTTACCTGCTTCATAGAGTATGTGACGGATTTCATGGAAAACTGGGCCTCCGTAGCCTCCAAAACTCATGCACTTATCCATTACAGCTACTACCTTAACATCTTCAAGTGCCTTGCGAATTCCGTTTACTGGCAGAGGTCGGAAAGTTCGGATTCGCAGCAGCCCAGCTTTTGCGCCTTCATCCCTCAACTCATCCACCACGGTTTTTACTGTTCCAGCAGTTGAGCCTAGGCACACTATAGCCACTTCAGCGTCTTCAAGGCTGTAAGGTTCAAGTAAGCCGTCTCCGTAGCTTCTGCCGCTTATTTTTGCGTATTCATCGTGCACTTGGGGTATTATTTTAAGCGCGTTTTTCATGGCTTCCTCCTGCTGCCTTTTAACCTCAAAGTAGTAGTTTGGGAAGGCTACAGGTCCCATGGTCATGGGGTTCTCTGGGTCTAGTTTAAGAGGCGCCATTTTTCCTTCATGGGTAAGCACATTTGGGAATTGGCGGATTCCAACGAATTTTCTGACGACATCGTCTGGAAGCACGTTCACGTTTTCCAGCGAGTGGCTTAAGATGAAGCCGTCTAGGCAGACCATGGCGGGCAGTAGAACCTCGTGGTTTTCAGCTACCCTAAAGGCTTGTATAATCGTGTCGTAGACTTCTTGGGCGTTTTCAACGTAGAGTTGTATCCAGCCGCTGTCCCTTTGAGCCATGCTGTCAGATTGGTCGCCGTGAATGTTTAAAGGCGCGGATAAGGCGCGGTTTGCAATTGCCATAACCACGGGTGCGCGGCATCCTGAAGTGACGAAGAGCATTTCATGCATTAGGGCTAAGCCTGCAGAAGCTGAGGCTGTAAAGGTCCTTGCGCCAGTGAGGGCTGCTGTTAGGCATGCGGTCATGGCGCTGTGTTCCGACTCTGTGCAGATGAAAGCGGTTTCAACTTCGCCATTAGCCACATACTCGCTGAACCTTTCAACAATTATGGTTTGAGGCGTAATGGGGTAGGCTGCCACTACATCCACGTCCGATTGTTTCGCGGCATAGGCAACGGCTTCGTTACCGCTTAAGGCCAGAGTGTTCTGTTCAACTATACTTTTCATTTTGGCAGTGCACCTCTACACGAGTTTCATTTCTATCGCCTTAGTAGGGCACTCGTTGGCGCATATGCCGCAGCCTTTGCAGAAGTTGTAGTCGAATTCTATGTCTCCTTTTTCAGGTTTCCAATGGATTGCCCCGTCTGGGCAGAAGAGCACGCATAAAAGACAACGGGTGCATTTTTCAAGGTCTCTTACGGGCATGTAGGTTTTCCAGTCGCCAGTCAAAGTCTCTGTGCTTGGCTTCCAGCAGACTGCAGCTATTGAAATCTCCTTCCAGCTTTTTTCTTTAGGCTTCATTCTGAACACACCTTTTCGTAGGTTTCTTTTATAACTGCAAAGTTTTTATCCACTATGTCGCTTCTCTTGAAGCGCTCTTCAACAGCTTTTTTGATACTTTCTAGGCCAACTATGCCTGTAACACGCGCCAAGGCTCCAAGCATGGCTGTGCTTGTCATTGGCGTGCCTAGGAATTTTATGGCAATTTCCGTGGCTGGGACAACCCAAACCCTTCCCGTGTCTTCTTTAAGCATTTTTCTGACATCGGCAGGGCTTTCTTTTGAGTTAATCACTATGACTCCTTTTTTGTTTAATCCTTCTGTAACAGGCACGGTTTTCAGCAAAGTGGCGTCTAAAACAGCCACTGCGTCCGGCTCGTAGACTGAACAGTGCATTCTAATGGGTTTGGTGCTTATTCTTGTAAAAGCTGTCACCGGCGCGCCCATTCTTTCTGGACCAAACTCTGGGAAAGACTGCACGTGTTTTCCGTCGTAGATGGCTGCCCTTGCAAGCAGTTCGCTGGCGGTCCACGCTCCTTGACCGCCTCTTCCATGCCACCTAACTTCAAACAGATTTTCCACTGCCTTTAACTCTCCAAATAAGGCTTCCCAAATAATTATGATAAGTCGCATATACCTTTTTCTGAAAATTGGAAAAACCACCGGTTGGGTAAACCTAGGTTTGGGACATAAAGTCTTTTAGAATCTCTTTAACAGGCATTTCGAAGAGCTCTCTAACGCGGTTTAGAAGTTCCATCCCATGTTTTGTTGCAGAATAATATTTGATGCGCCGCCTACCTTTCCGCACCCATTTCCCATTCACCAGCTTGTTCTCTTCCAACTCGTAAAGAAGAGGGTAAACCACTCCGGAATGGAAACTCCACCCAGTTAACCTCTTTAACTCTTTAGATATGCTGTAGCCAGACATGGGTTTACGGCTTACAAGCCATAGGATGACTACTCTGCTGAAGCCTCTAATAGTGGCTTTAACCAGATCTTTCTCCAACTCGTTCATGGTAAAGTTTCGCCTTGACTGCACGCTAGCTTTCTATGCGCTAAATTGGAATATAAGCGCTGTTGAAAACGGAAAATTGATATAACCAAAATTCAAAATAGTTTTGAAAGTCTATGATGAAAATCAGCGACGGGTTCCTTCGAGGTCTTGAAAAACCAATAATACTGTGGCTTTTATTTCATAAGCCTAGGCACGGCTACGAAATTATCGTCGAGTTTAAGAAGTTGACTGGACGAAAACTGAAGCCAAGTATAGTGTATCCATTTCTTCACAGGTTAGAAGTTGAAGGGTTCGCTAGCGGCCAATGGACTTTCAAGGGAAAACGAAAGATTAGAGATTACTATTTAACTGAAAGAGGCGAGGAGCTTCTGCAAAAAGTGCGGGAAATGTTCACTAAACCCATAAAAGAGATGTTCCTAGATTTTATTGATAAAGAGCGAGAACTGCATAAACCGTAGAAATTATTAGGCTGAGAGAAAACCGCCATCAACAACTATCAATGTTCCATGCACATAGCTTGAAAGGTCGCTGGCAAGAACCACCGCCATGCGGGCAACCTCATCAGGAAGCCCCAACCTTCCCAAAGGATTTCTCAACCGATATTCCACACCGGACTTTGCAACCCCTACCTTAAAGCGGATAACGTCTTTAGCAAGGCTTTTTGTGCCTTGAGCCCATATTCCTCCAGGTACAAGGGCGTTTATTCTAAATCCGTTTTTACCGTACTCATGGGCTAGAGCCCTTGTTAAGACCATTACTCCTGCTTTGCTTATGTCGTAGTGGCATAGTTCTTCTTTGAAGGGCATAACAGCCTCAATGGATCCAACATTTATTATTACTCCGCCCTTTTTCAGTCTCCTTTTTATCATGCGTTGGCACATCCAGAAAACTGATTCTAGGTTGATGCTCATGGTTTTCCTGAGAAAGGATTCGTCTAATTCAAGGAAAGGGTTAGTGGGGTATATTCCTGCATTGTTTACTAGTATGTCTGGTTCTTTTCCGGAGAGTTTTTCCCATAAAGTGTCGATGTCTTTTTTATTTGAAAGGTCAGCTTTGTAAGCGTTTATTTCAACGTTAAATGTGCCGAGGTTTTCTTTTAGGACACGTAACGCTTGTTCATTTATATCTACGAGTTCTAAATTTGCGCCTGCCTCTGCGAATCTGTATGCCATGGCGCTGCCTATGCCTGCTCCTGAGCCAGTTATCAAGGCTCTCTTTCCGTTTAAAGAAATAAGTGTGTTTAACGGTGGATAGTTGGCCTTCATGCCTTTTACCCTGAAACTGAGTGGCTAAAGAATATATATCAAAATTTAAATGTTTTACGAATCAATAATAACAAGTCTTAGAGGGAGGGAAAGGCGCATGGCTGAAATACTGTTGACTGCGGACCGCACTTTAATGAGCGACTACCACCACAACGAATTTATAGGGTTTGGAACATGCGCCCCTCCAAACGTGATTCCAGACTGGCTGTACAGTTTTTTATTTTTCCCACCGATTAAAACAAGGAAAGGTGTTCCAATAGCGGCTCCTTACGGGCTTAGAAAGATTGAGGCTCAACTTTTAAGCGAAGGATTCAACGTGTTAACCGTTGACCCAAGACATGTTGAAAAATACGTAGATAAGGCTAAAGTTTTAGGCATACACGTCATGGACCCATTTGGGTTAGGCCCAGCATCAAGCACATTCGCAGCCATCTTAAAGAAAGAACCTTTCTTGGCCCAGCACTTCCGAAATTTACTGGAAAAGCCTACAATTAGAAAGACGAAAGAACGCGGCTTAAAAATAGTTGTTGGCGGTCCCGGCGTCTGGCAGTTTCGGTACAGGCAAAAATTCGTTGAAGAGTATGGAATTGACTGCATAATCGAGGGGGAAGCAGAGAAAGTTGTTGGAAAAATTATGCGTGCAGTCTTAAACAACGAAAATTTGCCAAGGTATTATGAAGTGGGTGTTGAAGAGACGCCTAGCTTAGAGGAGATTCCTAACATTGTAAACCCGTCAGTTAATGGTTTGGTGGAAATTGGCAGAGGCTGCTGTAGGGGCTGCAAATTCTGCAGCGTCACCCTCAGACCCTTAAGATGGTATCCGCTTGAAAAAATACTCAGCGAAATAAACGTGAATTTTAGAGACGGCTATACAAGCGGCGCATGCCTCCACGCTGAAGATGTTATGCTTTACGGCTCCAAAAACACCGTGCCAAACGATGAAAAACTGTTAAGGCTGCATGAGGCTGTTGCAAGAAAATGTGACGGCGGCATAAGCTGGAGCCACTGTTCCTTGGCAGCAGTCGCTTCAAAGCCAAAACTTTTCTCACAGATAGCTGAAATAATATTACAAAAACAGCCCTGGTGGGGCACAGAAGTAGGCATAGAAACAGGATCGCCGGAACTCGCTCGGAAAATCATGCCAGCCAAAGCCCATCCATTTAAACCTGAAGAGTGGCCTGAAGTCGTGCGCACCGGTATGGGGCTAATGCACGACAACACCATGATTCCCGCATGCACCCTAATCGTCGGCGTTCCAGAAGAAACAGAAAACGACCTCATAAAAACAATAGAACTGGTTGAAGACTTGAAAAACATAAGAAGCCTAATTGTGCCCCTATTCTTTGTTCCGTTGGGCAGATTGAAAAAAGAGGCATGGTTTAAGGAGACGCAGATGACCAAGTTGCACGAGGAACTGCTGATAAAATGTTTGAGACATGACTTTCGCTGGATAGACGATTTAATCGCTTTATCATATGCTGGAAAATGGTATGCAAAGCCTATGCACGCCTTATACACGTTTTTCGTAAGGACAATTGAGCATAAAGCAAGAAAAGCTGGAATCCAATAGCGTTAAAGAAAGAAGGGTTTAAAACAGAATAAACTTAAATACTGCAGTAAAACTCAAACTTCTAGAAGTTAACGCAGTGCCGCCGTAGCTCAGTTCGGTAGAGCGGCTGGCTGTTAACCAGTCGGTCGTAGGTTCAAGTCCTACCGGCGGCGCTTCAAAATTCTCTTGGAATAAACCAGTGCCATTTTATTTTTGTCTTGCGAAAGAAGAGGGCGCCGTTTGTTGGCACATCTATTCAAAGCCTGCTTCCATTGGTTGGGTGATTTCTTCAGGCTTTTCATCGTTATGTAAACGTATCGGTCATTGTTGAGGTCTAGCAGTTATTAAGCTCGATTTCAAATGTTGTTGGTGCAAAAATCCACTTGACAACAACATTTAAGCCATTACGAAGGACCTGCTTGACATTGTTGGTGTCGCAGAGGTATTCAAAAATTTTGGCTTCTATTAGCTGGTTGGCCTCATTGTTTATAATCTATCTTTCTAAGAGTTGCCTTTATCTTGTAACTTCAATTTCAACATAGACCTTCCTCAGCGCGCTTATGTAATCTGAAAACTTGTAACCTTCCTTCAACTCTAACTTCACATCCAGCCTTTGGCACAAGCGCCTTAGAATCAACTTTTCCAAGGCTTCTGCTGCTGACCCGAACAAATTCCTTAAGCGTTTTAGGGACATTCCAAGCGATAGGCAGTTGTATAGGCGTTTATGGAGTGACTCTGAGCTTAGGCGCATATGTGACATTGAGGATTATGAGAAACCTTATTATCCATTTTGGATGAGCCTGTTCAAGAAGCGTTTAGGGGCTAAAAGGCTTCAAAGGATAATGGAAATCATTGCGGGCAGGCTTAGGGATGCTGTAGTGATCAAGGGCGAGATAGTAGTGTGCGATGCCACATTCATTAAAGCATACAGCAAGCGTGACCCAAAAGATGACTCTAGAGGCTATAGCGATCCAGACGCTAGGGTTGGAAGGGCTGAGAAAGGCTATAGGCTCGGCTACAAGCTCCACTTAGCCGTAGACGCCAGCTCAGAGCTTCCATTGGCGGTTATAGCTGCTCCGGCAAACGAAAACGAGAAGAAGCATGCCCCAAAGCTTATAGAGAAAGCCATACAGGCAAAAGATAGGAAAGTTAGGGTTTTAGTGGCTGATTCGCAATACTCAAGCAGAAAGCTTAGAAAACACATATACTCCCATGGAATGAAGCCAGTAATACCCTATCCATCAAACCAGAAACCAGTCGAAGCTGAGTTTATACGCGTAGACAAACGCTTCAAAGCCCATGGGCCTGAAAGGCTGAAAAGGCTTTATAGGCATAAGGCCTCAGCCGAAAGAACCATCTCAAGGCTTAAGGAAAACCTAAACCTAGAAAACCACAAGGTCAAAGGCCTAAGAAACATTCTCACACACACATTACTATGCATAATAGCCATGCTACTCGTAGCTTTAACAGCCATAAAACATGGAAAACCAGAACAAATAAGAGCAATAACAAGGCTAACATAAAAATAACAAGAAAAAATCAATTTAGCAACGTCCTAGCGCATAGAATATTATCCAAGCGAATCCATATTGACATACCTCAACGATATGCGGGATGCGTTGAGGATGGCTCTTTCATATGCATATGGCATGGCGAAATACAATCCTTTCGCAGAAAAAGCTAGGATGCAAAAATCACCTATTAAAAGTGTGCGGCTTCCTAATGCAGATGAAAATACACCTGTTTTCAAATTTGAATAACCCCTAAATAAGGCATAAAAATTTGAGTTTCCACATTTCCTTTAATGTCTTCATACAGGAATGCGCGTGTTTTCTATATTTTTCGGAGGCAAATTATAAATTTTGGATTGAGGGAGAAATTATTAGTGTTCAAGGTGGGAAAAATCGTCTTATGGTTTGTTTTATTGCTGCTTCTTTGTTCTGTTATGACTTCTCTTTCAGAAATTAAAATGGTGAATGCAGGTGGAACCATTTACATTAGGGCTGACGGGAATGTTGAAGGGACAGATAAAATCACACGCGACGGAAGCATTTACACTTTTACCTCTGACCTTTTTGGATCCGTTATTGTGGAAAGGGACAACATTGTAATTGAGGGGGCTGGCTATACACTTCAAGGGACAGGGGCGTTGCTTTCTAAAGGAATAGATGTATCAAACAGAAGCAATGTAATGGTCAGGAACGTGAAAATCAGAGCTTTTCACTGCGGCATATGCATCTATGATTCTTCAAACAACACTCTTTCCAACATTTACATCGCAAACACCACTTATGGTGTCGAACTCTGGGAATCTGAAAACAACATCCTCTCAGGCAACAATATTAAAGCCTCGATAGGAGTATTGCTTCACTCTTCAAAAACTAACATAATTTCAAACAACTACATAACAACAACAAAAGAAGGCGTCTTTCTTGAGCAAAAGAGTGACAATAACATAATCTCTGGAAACTATATAGCAAACAACCAAGGCAGCGGCATACATTTAGGAGGTTCATTAAATCAAATCATTGGTAATTACATGGCCAACAACGGATATGGCATCTACATATTTTCTCCCCCTTTTATGGCAGCTTCGTCGAATAACCTCATCTACAATAACAGCTTCGTCAACAACGCCGTCCAAGTTTTCATAGAGAAGGGATTTGCAATGGCCGATTCAATTAACCTTTGGGATAACGGCAAAGAAGGCAACTACTGGAGCGATTACAACGGCACAGACGCTGATGGCGACGGAATAGGCGACACACCATACATCATCGACGAGAATAATCAAGATCGCTTTCCGCTAATGTCTCCGTTTGGGCCGCAAAATTCTGCTTTAAGCTATCCTCTTGTCGCCATGCCTGAAGAATACATAAACTACACTATATGTTTTGTTGATGGAAGAGTTTGGGCGAAGGTTGACGGCACATATCACATGCAGAAAATATTTGGAGCT
>Ga0272449_1000814_pt1 | contig 35130 bp, 22 predicted proteins | sample YNPCB0241_FD_198679 | JGI IMG/M metagenome (GOLD analysis project Ga0272449, IMG submission 198679) | Hot spring sediment microbial communities from Yellowstone National Park, WY, United States - YNP-CB-024-1 | ecosystem: Environmental > Aquatic > Thermal springs > Hot (42-90C) > Sediment...
TTCCTCCGGCGTTAGCCCAACGCGTCGTCCCGGCAGCTCCTCATGCTTATGAAGTCCAACGGGGCCCGGTCTCACTAAGGCCCCCTGGCCCCCGAAAGCAAGCCTCAGTTATTTTTTCCCAGACCCGCTTGGGCTTTTCCGAAGCACAAAGAAGCTTTCAGAAACCTTAGGGACATCGCGGAGGAGGGTGTATGGCACTTTCAAGGGTCCATTGTCACTTGAGTGCTCGCCCTTCCAGGGATGGAACCCCCACGGCAGTGCCAGGTGTGTAGGGCATGAAAGGACTAGTCTCTAAAGCAGGAAAGCACACTTTCCATCGGGGGGAAGTCCCGGAGTGAAACCAGCCACCACAGGCTTTTTACACGGTTTTCCGCCCTACGAGAGACGGCCCCCCAACCCGACGCTTGGTATGGTCTACATCGCTTTTCTGCCGAAAAAAAGGATCGTTTTTCAGCGGAAATTGAAGGGGTTTCCTCGTTGGGGGAAAACTTCGGACCCAGTGACCTTGGCAGCGAGGAAAAAACCGACCTGCCCAACTGTGCCCTGACCTAAACCCCAGGCCCGAGGACATAACCGATCTATTTCCCTGCCGGTTTGTCGTCTAAAGTAGAAGGGTTCGGTTCGGGGTAACATCGAGAGGGACTTAGGCCTGGCGTGGGAAGTTTAGGCGGAGCACGGCAGGGACTTTCCAAAGCAACCTTCCGGGGCCCGGGAGGGGGGCGTTTAATCCCGGTGTTCTCCAACGTTTGTTCGGGAATAACCCGAGTTCTTTTGCGGAGTGACCCAAAGGGAAACAATCCGGCGGTGGAGAAGAACATTCAATTGGACGGGCCTTTGTGCGGGGAGAAGGTCGTGGCCGATCTTGAAAAGCACGATGTTGGGGTTGACCGGCAGCAAGAGGCCGGAAGGGTCGAAACGGCAAAGGGCGGGGTGAGCGGAGTTGTGCTTGGTGCCTTGGCCTCTGTGGGCGAAAGTACGATCCGGCTGGTGGAGGAGCTGGGCGAATGGATGCTTTTTGTGATAGCCACTTTTGCCTGGCTATTCCGCCGCTTGCCCCGCCGGGAAACCCTCTGGCCAAACCTTTATCAGATTGGCGTGCGGAGTGTGCCGGTCATCGCCCTCACGGGAATCTTCGTAGGAATGGTTCTTGCCGTGCAAAGCTATACACAATTTCATCGGGTCGGCATGGAAACCCTCCTTGGTGCTGTGATCAATATGGCGGTAATCCGGGAGCTTGGTCCTGTGCTTGCTGCCATCATGCTTGCTGGTCGGGTGGGAAGTGCCATGGCAGCCGAGCTGGGGACCATGCGGGTCACCGAGCAGATCGATGCTTTGGCGGCCATGGGGGCCAATCCCATCCACTACTTAGTAGTGCCCCGGTTTATCGCCTGCCTTGTGATGATCCCGGCACTGACCATCGTGGCCGACTTCATGGGGGTGCTGGGAGGATACTTTTATAGTGTCTTCCTGCTTGGTATTGAATCTCATCACTACATTCAGAATTCGGCCCAGTACATAAAGGCTTTTGATGTTTTTGCCGGCATTGCGAAGACCTTCTTTTTCGGAGCGGCTATTGCCCTGATTGCCTGCTATCAAGGATTCCATTGTGCTCCCGGGGCTGAAGGTGTCGGTCGGGCAGCTACCGCGGCTTTCGTGGTGGCTTTTGTGGTAATCCTGATGTTAGATCTTGCTTTGGGAATTGTGATCGAAAGGATCTATCTGAGCATGTGGCCTGAGGGTGCCCAGCTATTCGCGATGAAATTGGGAGGGTAAACCCCAAGAAGATCGCCCGTGGGTTTTGTTACCCTCATCCATCCGCAGAAAGATCGCTTTCACCCGGAAGCACCATGTGAGGGGCTAACCAACGCTCATGTCCTGGGGATCATTCTTCGCGAAGGAGCCTTGGCCCCGGGGATTGCTGAGCTTTTTCGGCCAGGGTCTCCAATTAGCAGAGAACCACACCCCAGAAGATTGAAATAAGCCGACACCATCGGCTAAGGGCCGGAGCGGATCCTTTACGATTAAACCTTCGGGGCTAAGATACCTCAATCCCCGGGGAACTGCCCATGCAAAACCTGCAGCAAATTTGCCGCATGGATAAAGCAACTCCAAAGCTTCAAGAACAGCTTACTGTCCTTTTGCTCACTAAAACAGAGGTTCGGAGAATCGGGGTGGGAATAATTCCGGAAAAGATGCCCAGATTTTCGTAGGCAGAGGCAAGGCATGGATAACTCTGAGCACCTCCCCCGAACAGATTTTTCCCGAAGCACTCTTTCCGATACCACGGAAGGAGAAATCCCCATCTTGGAACTTCAGGAAATTTGGGTACGTTTTGGCCGACGGGTTGTCTTGCGGGATATTTCCCTTCAGATCCGGCGGCAGGAATCGGTGGCCATCATTGGCGAAAGTGGTTGCGGGAAAACGGTCCTGCTAAAAGTGATGATTGGGCTTCTTCGTCCCTGGCGGGGAAGAGTGCTCTTTGACGGGGTTGATTTGGCTAGCCTGGGGGAAGAACAACTTACGAGGGTCCGTGCCCGATTTGGGTTCGTGTTTCAACAAGCGGCTCTCTTCGATAGCATGACGGTGGGGGAAAACGTGGCCTTTCCCCTTCGTCAACATACTCGGAAAAGTGAAGAGGAGATCCGGCAAATTGTGCTGGCTCGGTTGGCGGAGGTAGGTCTCCCCCCGCGGGTGGCCGACCAGTTCCCTTCTCAACTTTCCGGCGGGATGCGGAAACGGGTAGGACTAGCCCGGGCACTGGCCCTCAATCCGGATATTGTTCTTTATGACGAACCCACAACCGGGCTCGATCCAATTATGAGTGACGTAATTAACGAACTTATCCTTTCCACCCGACGGCACCATCCCGTCACTAGTGTGATCGTGACCCACGATATGCGGACTGCCAAAAAGGTAGCCGATCGGATTGTGATGCTTTATCCGCTGGACCGATTGGGACCGGAGGAACCCCAGATCCTTTACGACGGCCCCGCGGAAGCGATCGACTCAGCCACGGACCCGCGGGTGGTCCAGTTTGTTCGCGGGGAAGCCGGAGAGAGGCTGATCGAACTCCAGCAGCAGTTCGGAGTTCTCCGATAATTGGCTAAAGGTTCAGGAAAAGTTAAGCCTGAGCGGGCCGGAAAATGTATCCAGAAATGGGCATGGCCGCCAGTTTGCCATCGTAGTACGGGCAAAGACATTCTGTGACTTGCCTCGACGTCTTTTACGTCTTTCAAGGAATCCCGACATTTTCCCCACTTTAGCCAACTCAAAACGGGGAATTGCCCTGCCGGAGGGACACTCGCGGATGGCTCCGTGCATTTCCCCTGTTATGTGCTTGGGAATTCCGGTTACATCTCTGCCGGCATTTTCGATACATCCGCGAAGAAGGGATCTCGGAAAGACTGCCTTCCGAGGACATCCGGCGGCCGAGAGATCCGTCCGAGAAGTTCGCTGCCCCAATGATCGTGGGAGAGAGAATCCATGAACGAACGGCGTTTGCAAATCATGGTCGGACTCCTAGTGATCGGCTGCGGAGTCCTTCTCACGATCCTCTTGGTGCAGTTTGCGGGTCAGGAGCCGGTTTTCCGACGCACCAAGCAGTATCTGGTGCACGTGCCTGAGGCCCCGGGGGTAAGCCCCAACACCCCGGTTCGGAAAAGTGGCATCCTCATTGGGCGGGTTTCTCGCGTCCAACTGGCGGAGGAGATTCCCGAATTTGCTGATTGGGGAGGGGTGATTCTTACTGTGGAGATCGATGCCCACCGGAAGATCTTTCACGATGAAGTCTTCGTGATCCGGCGAACGCTACTGGGGGATGCAGTGTTGGAAGTAGTTCGTCGTCAGTCCCCTGGCCGGGTGATTACCCCGGTTTCCAACTCTTCCGGCGAGCCGCAACCAGGGCAGCAATCCATGGTCCCACCTCGGCAAGAGGTTTTGCCAGGAGGCCCTCCGCTCAAAGGGGAGATCTTTGTGGATCCGCTGGAAATTGTCGCGGACCTTCGGCAAGATCTTTCCGAGGCAGCCCAAGCGGTTCGCCGGGCAAGTAATGAGATTGCCGAGTTCGTCAACCGAGTTAACGAGATCATGGGGCGGGAGGATGGCCTGCCGGCCCTTCGCAAACGTTTAGAAGAATTGGCCGATCAAACCTCCTCCACGATGCAAAGTTTTCGCGAGTTAGCAGCCAATGTTAACGATCTGATAGGCGGTCCAGAATTGCGGGAGCAAGTTCGGGACGCGGTGGGAAAGATCGGCCCGGCCCTCGAGGATTTGCGATCTTCCTTGGCCCAAGTTCGCCAAACTTTCGGAGAGCTCCAACAGGCGACCTCCTCTGCCCGAGCCAATTTGGAGAATCTTCGGCCACTGACGGAATCCCTAGGTCAACGTGGGCCAGCTCTGACCGCCCGGCTTGAGGAGAGTTTGAACAATTTCCAGAGACTTTCTGCCGATTTGGCCGAGTTTGCCAATCGAATTAACGACCGGCGAAGTACCCTGGGAAAACTGGCCGCTGATACCGAACTTTATGACAATCTCAATGAACTTGTCCTTCAAGTGGATCACCTCAGCCGGCAGCTTCAGCCGGTGGTCCGAGACCTTCGGGTCTTCTCCGACAAAATTGCCCGAAACCCGGAGATTTTAGGCGTCCGTGGAGCTATTCAACGGTCATCGGGGACCAAAGGGGTGCCCTCTCTTGCCGAGCTAGATCCGATCGGTTGGCGAGAGGGCCTCCACAGTCAATTGCCGGCTTATTCCCCCCGATAGGTCAAACAAAGTCTCCAGAAGGCGAGGTCCCGAAGGGGTCCGAAGCCGCCTTGGCGAGAAAACTCCGAACAATGCGAGCCGAGGAGTAGCCAGGGCTGGAAGGCGGATCATTTCGCGATTCGTACGGGCAATTCATCGATCTTTTCGTTGATTCTTCTTTCGCCTTACCTACCCGCGAAGGACTCAAATTTGCCAAGGCGGGGGAATGCCCATTGTCGGCAAAAGGGGTCGGAAACCGCTCTACCTGAAGTTTGGTCCCTCCTAGACGATGGTCATTGTCGCCGCGGCGAAGATTTTCGTCCGGCCTGCTCCCACCCTGGTGGTCGAGCTTAAGGATACGAAGTTTGGGGGTATACCTGAGTGGGTATGGCGACCCCCTCCACAGGCGTGGCTATAGGTAGGGGTTGAGGGGGCGGTTCTCCAGCCCCCGGGAACCAGCCGCTAGTTCCACCAGGTAAAGCTCCAGGTTGGGCACCGGACGATACTTGGTGGCGGGGGGCGAGCCGGTCCATCGGAACCACAAACTGCCCTGCTTCCGAAAGGGTCTGGCTCCGGACCCCCTCAGCCCGGCGGAGTAATTCCTCGGCGGGGGTGACAATTTCCGGTTCCAGCTCGTACCGAACGGTCCGATGGTCCCGGAAAGTCCCGGGGATCAAATTTTCGGCAAAGAAATCAATAGGGGGTATCTGATACCATGGTGGGGGCAGTGGCTGATAAATCGTTTTGGTCTTAAACCCGTCCTTGACCAAGCGGATCTTTCGGGTGCCATAATACGTGAAATGTGTGGAGCAAGGCGAAGTGCCGATTTCGTAATCGTCGATGAAGACCCGAGCCCCTGGGGGATCGGTCCGCACCGTAAGCCGGCGTTCTACACACCCGGCAGAAGAGAGTAGACAGAAAAGAAGTACCGCAAACCCCACCACAGCGGGGAGCAAACTGCTGCCAATAAACTTATCTGGCTTATGGATCCTATAGCCCATTTTCTCGTCTGCTGAAACCTACAGCCTATTTTCCGAAAGGAAAGTCTTCTTATTGGACATCTGACCTTCGCGGGCTTGTGAGGTGCCCGAAGCCGGGAGGTTCTCCTTGTCGACACCGGATGAGGATCGAAGAATGGGAGCCTCGAGGGGAACTTTGCCCCCGAAGACATCCACGAACTTGGAAATTTAGAGAAGTTTCCTCGAGGTTAAAGGGGTCGGTGAGTGTCCTAAGGCTTTGGAGCCTAAAGGTTTGAAATTCATAAGCGGTTTTTGCCGAAAATCCGGGGCAAAGCAAACTGGCATTCTCCGTTGCCGAATCCCCTTTGTGCCGAAAAGGAGAATTTCCGGCTTTGTCCTAGCACAATTCGCCCAAATGGCAGCAAGAGCTTCTGCCTTTAGTGTTCTGCCGAGTTGACTATCCGCTGATTTACCCGTCCGACATCGAAAACTTCCGCCAAGAAGCCATACAAAAAGGTAAGCCCGGAAACCTCACCAGCAATCCAGCCCCGTGAAAACCTGCCCCAAGGTGTTGGAAATTCGGTGTTATCTTTCTGAGTGAATCTTGTGGTCGTCGGCGACCGCTTACACAATTAAGCGGAGTTGTCCAGACAATCCCAGATTTGATCGGCTGGGGGGCTCCACTCCAGACCGGTGATGGAAGGCTTGAGGAATCTCGTGCGAACTACTCATCCCCTTAATTTATCGTGAGCGGTTCCAGGAAATTTGGTTTTCCGAGGTTTGGTTTTTCCCGAGGTCCAAGGCCGAGGATTCTCATCCGGTGATACCCCGGCTAAGTGGGGCCCAAATGTTATCTACGTTTTGGACCCCCTAGAGAGGAAGGCTCGCTGCCACGAAAGACAAAACCTCGGCCCTCCCACCCGCAGGGCAGCTAAGGCACGAGTCCATCAAGGTGTCTCAACGATAAGGGGCCTTTAACGGATGTTACTGGCTGGCTTTTTCGGTATGCCAGAGGAAATTTTTCGGATAGCCCGTTTAGGGTTTTAAAAATGGAGGGGGCCGCTGCCGGTTGTGCCCCTGTAAGTGTTCGGAAAAATTTGTGGAACTTTGGCCATCCCTCATCTGTCAAAAACAAAGGGGTACTCCCTCCTTGGACTGAAGGGACTTGACGGGCTTTTCGAATGAGATCGTGTTGCCCTGGGCCCGGAGATAAAAACATCAGAAAACCTCCCTCTCTTCGGGGAATGATCGTCCACAGGGTCGTTGAAAGTCTAATGGAGCAGGGGCACCTCCCTGTCGCGGCAAAGCAGCGGGGTAAAAAAACTTGAATCTGCGACGTGGAAAACTTGTGTGTGGAAAATGGGAAAAAATTTGCTCTGCCAGCATAAGTAAGTCCGTTCCCACCGAGAAGAACTGGTAATTGGTTGACACGGCCGATCTCCTCGGGATAGACTGACAAGGTGAGAATCTAGGTAGTTTTTTTGCCTGTACCGCTCTAGACGGTATAGAGGGGGCTTAGAAACTGGATCAAAAGAGGCTGATCTCAATCGGTAGGCGAGCATAGCGAGGAAACTTTTCCATGCCGAAGACCGAGGCCGTTTGGTGTCTGGATGTCGGCAACGCGTCCTTGAAGGCTTTAAAGTGTGCCCCTGGGGACCGGATCGATCAGATTCGGGTAGAAGCGTTTGACTATATCGAGTACCCGAAACTGTTGACGCAGCCGGGGGCAGAAGCCCAGGAAATCCTAGCCGACGCTTTAAAACAGCTTGTCTCCCGAAACAATTTGCGGCGGCAACGGGTGGCTATCAGTGTGCCCGGGCAAAGCGGTCTTGCCCGGTTCATCAAGTTGCCTCCGGTGGAAGCCAAGCGAATTCCTGATATCGTCAGATACGAGGCCCGTCAGCAGATTCCCTTCTCTTTGGATGAGGTGGTTTGGTCCTACCAGCGGATGCGAGGAGGTGTGGAGGAAGAAGGCTTTATCGCCGAGGCAGAAATTGGCCTCTTTGCGATGAAGCGAGACCAGGTCTACCGGGCCCTGCAGCCCTTGGCCGCGGTCGGGATCGAGACGGATATTGTCCAACTTTCGCCGCTTGCCCTTTACAACTTCCTCCTATTCGAGCGGTGGGACGAACTGCCATCGGATGCCGAGTATGATCCCGACAATCCCCCGCCCTATTACATCATCTTGTCCATGGGGACGGATGCTAGCGACCTTGTGATCACGAACGGATTTCGTGTGTGGCAGCGAAGTGTGCCCCTCGGAGGAAACCACTTTACTCGGGCCTTGACCAAGGAGCTAAAGTTGACCTTCGCCAAGGCCGAGCACATCAAGCGGAATCCCACGGCCGCGGAGGATCCTCGGGCTGTATTCCAGGCCATGCGGCCTGTATTTAACGATCTTTTAACGGAACTACATCGATCGATTAACTATTTCAGCAGCATCAACCGCACAGCGGAAATTCGCTGGTTGATTCCGTTGGGCAACGCCATGAAGTTGCCCGGCCTAAGACGGTATTTGAGTACTAGCCTGGGGTATGAGCTGATCGATATTACGAGCTTCCGCGGGCTTGTGGGGCCGGAGGTGGTCCAGTCTCCTACGTTCCAAGAGAACATTTTGACCTTTGCAGTTTGCTACGGTCTGGCGGTCCAGGCATTGGGAAAAGGGCGGATCGAGACCAACCTGTTGCCGAAAGAGGTCATCCAGGAGCGGCTCATTCGTTCGAAGAAGCCTTGGGCTGTAGCAGCAGCTGCTGCTTTGCTTCTTGGATTTTCTTTGACCTTTGTGGGATATTCGCGGGCTTTGGGGCTGATGTCCCCGCAGCGGTACGGATCGGCCGAGCAGCGGGCAGCCGAAGTCGCCAAACTATCTCAAAGCCTGCAACAGGAAAAGTCCTCCGTCGAGAGTGCTCTTAAGGCTACCGACCAGGTGGGGCAAAACCTTGTCAGTCATGTGGAAGGTCGGGTGCAGTGGCTAGAACTCCTCCGGGCAATCAATGAATGTCTCCCGAGAGATCCAAAGGATCGTAAGCCCCAGGAAATCGAGCGAAGAAACGAACTCCACATTGTTAACATCGAAAGCCAGTACATGCAGGATTTGAGCCAGTGGTTTGCCCTGGTTTCGCAGTGGTATCAGCCGATGGATGCTCCTTCGGACACCTCGGGGGGCAGTGGGTCAAGTGCGGCAGGAGCTTTACCAGGGGGAGGTCCCCAACCTAGCCTTTCAGGAGGATTATCCGCTGGTTCGGTCCAGGGGCCGTCCGGACCGGGCTATGTGATCCAGCTAACGGGGTATCACTATCGCAACTTGCCGACGGCTGGGGAGGTTCAAGGTGCCCAGTATGTCCGAGAGACATTGATTCGCAACTTGCAGAGCGGTCGGGTCCTGCTGCCAAAAGTAGACGAGCCGGGTACAGAATGGGTGACCATGCAGGAATTAGGGATCGGATATCCGGTTCTTATTAACCCCGGCCGACCGTATGAGGTGCGGATTCGTCCCCCTACAGCCCGATTGGCCGCGGGAATGGGTCCGGGAGCTTTTGGCGAAAGCTATGGCGAAACTTATTCGGGACCAGGTTATGGTACTCAAATGTATCCAGGAGCGGGCCCGATGTATCCTGGTGCTCCCTCGACAATGATGCCAGGAATGGCGGGCCGACGTCCGCCTGGAACTACTCCCCGGCCGGAAGATCAAGAGATTGTCTTACGGCGATTCGATTTTGTCGTGCAATTTTGCTGGCAACCGATTTCTGCCCGCGAACGGCATGAGAAAAAACGGCAGCAGCAGGAGCAAGCTGCCGAAGCCGCCACAGGAGCCGACCAGGCGGGAGTTGGGGCGGACAGCGGCTTAGCTCCTGCGAATGCAGGGGGCTTGCCGGCTCAACCTCCGGGTCCGACACCCGGAGGTGTGCCTCCAACATCTCCGCCACAGGCTGTTCCTCCGGCACCCGGGGCGGGGTCTGGCGGGTCGGGAGTCGCCCAGCCGGCAACCCCTGGGTAGACGGCATTCGTCAAAGCTACCTGGGCTGGGCAGTGGCCTAGCTCGGATCTGAAAAACCGGCACCTCGTTCGGTGCAAAGGTTTTGTTCGTGTTGAGGCCAGCTAAGCGGGAAACTGGAGAGACGCTGAAGAATTCACACTGCCAGGAAAACCGACCGGGGACCGTTTGAAAAGACTGAACCAACGGAACTAACGGTGTGCGGGACAACACGCCGGCTGAAGCAAACTGGAAAACTGTACAGAGGCTCCAGACAAATTTGCGGAGGGTAGGATTCCCCGGGGCATTGCCGGGCAACAACCTTCGGGAAGGTACTGGAGGAGTAAGTAAGGGTTAAGCCCATGAATCAGTTTAACGTTCAGCTCCGGCAAGTACTGGGCATCATTGTGAAGTACCACTTCTGGATTCTGTGCGGGCTAGTGGTACTCATCGGGGTGGGGACGTGGTTATTCGTAACCAGCGGCCTAGCCCGGGCCACCGAGGAACGCCGGACCCAATTGCTCCAAGCCCGCGAGCAGGTCTCAAAGATTCGAAGTATTGCCGATCACCCGAACAAACGGGTGCTGGAAGCTATTCAGCAAGAACATCGACGTTTGATCGACATCGTGTACCGGGCTTGGGAGGAGCTGTACCGAGACCAGCGAGAGCGGAACAAATGGCCGCAACAGCTGGGTCAAGAGTTCTTGAATGTCGTGAACTCCCTAGGTCCGGATGAAGAAATCCCGGTGCGGTATCGGGAGATATACCAGTATTTCATCAAAAACCACTTCCCCGAGTGGTATGACATTGTGGACCTGAGGTTGCCCCCGAAGCGGGATGCTCAAGGGAATATCATGCGGGACGAAAATGGTCGGCCGCTGAAGCAGGACCCGTTCGAACGGCCCGGAGCGGCTCCAGTCAGTACCTACGGAGGGGGTGGATACACAACACCGGAGACGAGTTACCCAGGGGATACTGGTTATCCGGGCTCGACAATGGATGGAAGAAGAACCGGGCCCGCTGAGGACCGCATCGGAATCGTGGAGTGGAATATGCAGGATCTCCAGCGAATTCGGGCCCAGTTCGATTGGCCGACAACTCCCTCCACCTTTGAGGTGCGAATTGCCCAGGAAAACTTATGGGTTTATGAGGCCCTTTTGCGGATCATCCGTGAAACCAATGAAGGGGCAACGAGTTATTACAATGCGGCGATCAAACGAATCGAGTCGCTTCAGATTGGCCAGGAGGCTGCCATCAGTTTACTGGCGGCTCAAAGTCGGCTTTTCGGGGCGGGAATGTTGGCCGGCGGAGCGGCTGGGCCGGGTGGTTCGATGACAGGTGGCATGGCCACCATGCCAGGACTGAGCCCGGGAATGCCAATGGGCGGGCCTATGATGCCCGGACCAATGATGCCGGGAATGGGCATGTCCAGCTATTACGGCGGCGAGTATGGGCCGGAAGGCCCGGAGGGAATGGCCGCACCAGGGATGCGTATGATGCCCGGGGCCCCGGGTGCTACAGCTCAGTCGGCAGAAGAGTTGATTCGCCAGCGGCTGACGCATTTCCGTTATGTGGACAAAGACGGTAAACCGTTGGCAGCCGATGCTCCTCACCCGTTTGCCGAATTCAAAATGATGCCCGTTCGCATGCTGCTTTTCATGGATCAGCGGCGGATTCCCCGGCTACTTGTCAACTGTGCCAACTCGTCGATGCCTGTGCAAGTTCGGGTAGTCAGTTTACGGCCTGGGCAGGGGCGACAGATTACCCAGCAACTTGGGCCACAAGCCACCCCGGGTTACCCGGGAATGATGAGTCCCATGGGTGGACTTGCCGGCTTAACAAGCCCTTATGGGATGACCGGCACTTACCTTGGAGGTGAAGAAACGTACACGACCGGCTACGGTTACGGGGATACTACGGGTCAACCCGGTCGGACGGCTCAAGAAACGGGGACAATTGACGTGCCGGTGGAGGTCGCGGGAATCATCTTCATCTTCAATCCGCCGGATAGAACGAAGGTTGGCAAGATCGGCGAAGCGGAGGCCCCTGGGGCCACCGGGATGCCCACGCTGGAACAAGCACTTTCGTCGATGGCGGCCCCGGCCGGTGCTCCTGCTTCGGCCAGGGCAGAGGAAGCGGGTGCAGCGGGGCCGGCGGCTGGAGCTCAGCCGGTAGGACCGGCAGCAGCGGAAGCTGGGCCGACTCCGGCCACACCGCCCACGTCGCCTCAAGCAATCGCCCCCCAGGAAGGAGCCGGGGGACAGCCGCCGCAACCGACAACTCCCGCTGGACCGCAGCCCCCCGGGGCTGCCGCTCCAGGACCTGTGGGTCCTTCGGGACCACAGCCGGCCGCTCCCGTTCCGCAAGTTCCCGAAGCTATTCCTGCTGCTCCTACCGGCTAACGGAGGTGCAAGGCAGAGCGAATTCCACACCCAGTTGGCATCAGCTTCGTAATCCAAGCTGAAGGCATACTTACCTGGACTGAGCGGCCCGGCCGCCTTGAGGAAGCAAACAAGGATGTCGGACAACTAGCGGAAGATTCGTGCCGAGGAAATTCTCCGCGGTGGAAATATTCATCCGCGGTGCAAATACTCACTAGAAAAACCCCGCTGAGCAAAGGTCTGAACAGTCTGAAACTCGGAGGCTTGAAAAATATCTTGCCGGAAATTCCCGGGGCGGATCGCGGACCGAGAATACCCGAGTATGGAGAACCACTTATAGCATCACCAAAGCTGGACCTCGCGACAGTCGCTCCCAGGCCTTTGAGGGATTCGACCAGAAAAGGGTCCGAAAATCCGAGGGGTTGAATTTTAGTTCTGGGAGATATTCCGACCTTCTGGGTTCAAGAATAGTTCGGATCCGTAGGCGGGCGAGAGAGCTTAAAAGCCACGGGGTCCGCCAGCCGACTGGGTATTCGGTCAGGGAATAACCGGGGGAAAATAGGCACATTTGGCCGTGAATCACGTCTCGGGTATCCAAACCCGGAGTAAGCACAATGAAGGTCAAATTTAACCTTGATACCATTCGCGACTTTTTCATCTACCACGGGGAAAAACTCGCGGTAGGGGTTGTGGGGCTTGTTTTCCTTTGGTGCTTGGTGCGGGCTGTGACCATCAGCGGGAGAACGGTCGACTTTACGCCCGCCCAACTGGAGAACGAGGCTACGAGTGCTGCCAGTTACATCGAACAAACCCAACCCGACGAGTCCTTGCAGCTGACGGACTACGTGGCCATTGCAAGACGGATTCGGGACAGAATCGACGAGACTTTTTATCGTCACGAGGTGTTGTGGGATCCCCCTCTGTGGGAACGACGTGGTTTGCGGGGGGAACCGCCGGTGTTCGGCTTGGAGAGAATTCGGGCGGTGGCGGGAAACGGTGTGTTTAACATGATCGACCCGACGACGCCTCCTGCCAGTGCTGCCCGAACGACTTCCCCGACTCGTGGCCAGCGATGGGTTGTAGTGACAGGGCTGATCCCCATCGCCCGCCAGATCGAGGCTTATCAAGAAGCTTTTGGGAATGCCGTATACCGGGACCCGCAGCGGGATTATCCGCTGTACGTACATTACTGGGTGGAGCGGGCTGAGGTTAATCCCCGCAGTGATAGCACGCAGTTGCGATGGGTCCGGATCGACCCCCGGATGATGATGTGGTACTTCGTACGGCTTTGGCGAGGAGCAGCCCAAGAGGTGGTTCATCCGATGTACATCCCTCGCACGGCTCCGCAGGCGGTCTCCCTGGTATTTCCTTTAGGTCCGCGGGTAGGAGAGCCCTGGGGACCGGAGGTGGCTTTCCCCCCGGAAATCCCACTGGCCGCGGCGATGAGGGGTCCACTGGGCGGGCCGACCACAGAGGGTTATCCCGGGGAGATGGCTACCTATCCGGGGATGCCGGGGGCAGGACCCACGGCGACGACCTATCCCGGTGCCATGCCTTACCCAGGGATCGGATATTCGGGAGGAGAAGAGACATATGCCGAGGCAACTTATCCGGGAAGCCCGGCGGGGTATCCTGGATCGGTAGGTCCGGGTTACGGAGGGATGCCGGGCATCCCGGGATTGACGATGCCTGGAGCCCCCGGAGGCGGGATCTTGCCGCCGATAGGGGAACTGCCTGGGCTACCGGGCCTGCCCGGTCTTCCAGGTCAACCCACTTCGCCGCAGGGACGACCCTCCACACCCACACAGCCAGGTGTTGGACCGGGTTCAACCGCCCCGGGAACGGTTGGACCAGGAGGGATTGTCTCCCCGACCGGCACGATTCAGGTGAAATATCAGCTTTTCCGCTTTTTCGATTTCACCGTGGAACCGGGTAAACAGTATGTGTATCGAGTCCAGCTGGTTCTGTGGAATCCCAATTATCGATTGGATCCGCAGTATTTGGAGCGGCCGGAGCTTAGCGAGCAACCCTGGTTGGAAACACAGTGGTCAGATCCGACCGAGCCTGTACTTGTGCCCATGGATGCTCGCTTGGTGGTAGGACCGGTAAAGCCGGCCCCCACCGTGCTGCATGAGCCCCAGGCGAATGTGGTGATTGTGGCTTTCCGGGCGGAAGATGGTTTGCGGACTTATCAAGACTTTACGTTGTTCCGGGGACAAGTGGCCAATTTGGAGGGTGTGATTGCCCAGACGGGCCCGCGGCCGGGATATCCCGGACCGGCGGGAATGTATCCGGGCTCGTCGGGGTTGGAAGAACTGTATGCTTCGCCAGATACTTTAGCTCCGCGGGGGGCTCCGGGAGGAACAACAACTCGGCCGGGTACTGCTACACGGACTCCGGCCCAAAAAACTGAGGAGGAGAAATTCCTCTACAAGACCGAGATGTTGGTCCTAGATATTGCGGGTGGCAAGCGGCTCCATCGTACCGATGCTACATTGAGCGAGCCAGGGGAACTGCTAGTGATGGATCCCAACGGCTCGCTAATTGTTTTCGACGAGCTCAGTCATGAGAAGGAATACAAACTGTACCACAAGGAGCCGGAACAGCCGGCAAAGCGTCCCGCCGCTGGCCGGCCGGAAGGACCGGGTGCCTATATGGCGGAGATGCCGGAAGAGTATTACGATACCTACATGGCCGAGTACTATGAAACCGGTCGGGGTAGAACTGGCCGAGGTCGGGGCACAGCTCGCACCAGTCGTGGTCCGGCCGCTCCGGGGGCAGGTGCCCGCCGGCCGTAAAGACTTGGCCTACTCCTAAGCCCATAATAGCCGCGAACCCTCCAAGGAGATCTTCTTCTCTCGGGGTGGGTGTTACTTATTCTCGGGTTACCGGCACAACGGAGCAGCCTTTAGGCAAGTCCATATCGGCCGCTAAGACAGTGGGAACGGGCCGAGCACAAACGCCGGTTCGGAGGTAATAGCCGTCAGCAATCGGACAGGATCAGCCCCATCCGAAGGATCTCTACAGCAAAGTCTTCGGATATCCTTCGAACTTTCTTCTTCCACCGGTTCGTTCGGAATTGTTATTGGCTGGGGATGGTGAGAATTATTCGCAGGTCGCCGACATTGGTATGGGTGGGCCCTGTTTTGATTAACGTGCCCCACTCTTCAAAGAAGCTATAGGCATCGTTTCGGCTGAGAAAGTCGGCTGGTCGAACCCCAGATTCGCGGACCGCCGAGACTATGTCGTCACTAATCCATGCCCCGGCAGCATCCGTGGGACCGTCCTCCCCATCAGTTCCCCCGGAAAGAAAAGCAAATTTGCCTTTTGCAAGTTGGGCGGGCTCCAATTGGAGGAGGATATCCAAAGCCGCAAGCACAAGCTGCTGATTTCGGCCTCCCCGACCTCGCCGGCTTGGTTCCACCAGGCGAACCACCGGCTCTCCTCCGCTGACGAGGCACTGCGGTCGAGAAAGAGCTTTCATGGTCAGGAGTTGCTGAACTAAACGGGCGGCAACTTCCTCGGCCGTAGGCTCCGGCTCTCGAGCCACCTCTGTCCGAACCTCATATCCCAGCTTTTTGGCCTCTTCTGCTGCGGCCTCCGCCGCTGTATCCAGATTGCCGATGATGATATTTTCCACCCGACACTGCCACTCCGGAGGGGGGCTGTGCCGCTGGGCCTCCAAAACCCGAAACACTACCTCGGGAATCTCCGGAGGGGTTAACCCAAGTTTCCGGAACACCGCCAAGGCATCCTCCGCGGAAGTGGTATCTCTGACGGTTGGCCCAGAGCCGATCACATCCAGCCGATCCCCAAGGACATCGGAGACTATCAAGGTAATCAACGTGCCGGCCTTACAAGCTGCCGCCAGACGGCCTCCTTTCACCAAGCTTAAGTGCTTTCGAACAGTGTTCAGCTGATCAATATTTGCTCCTGCCGCACTTAAAGCTCGGGTAACGGCAACCTTTTCCTCGAGCGTCAGTGGCGGGACAGGCAAAGGAAGAAGGGCGGAGGCACCCCCTGTGATAAGACAAAAACACAAATCCTGCGGTCCAAGGGACCGGACAAGTTCCACGATTTGCTGGGTTCCCTGAACGGCAGCCTCCGTGGGTTCATTTACCCCCAAAGGCCGGGCCGGGTGAAGATGAATCGCCCGCAACGGTTTGGCCAAAGTTTCGGGAACGTTCACCCATCCGGTAACTCTTTTGGCCTCGAGGATTTCGGGCCCAAGGGCGGATTCCAAAGCCTCGGCCATGGCTCCGGCGGCTTTTCCCGCCCCTACTACAGCGATTCGCTCAATGGCCGGGAGGGAGAACCCGAGATGCCCCACAAGAAGTTTGTCTCCCTCAATCCGCACGGCCTTTCGAACTAAGGCTCCGGTGTCGACCGCTGCCACTCCCGCCCGCCAAATCCTTAGGGCTTGAAGAGGCAACTCGCCAACCCGTTCGGCAAATTCCACGGCTTTGATCCTCCCCGATTAGAAAAGGCCCACCCTGGGGCCTCCTACACTTGGAGGTTCCGACTACCTGCCACCGAATAACCCTTGGGAGATTCTTTCGACCTTTGAGTCCCACCTTCCCCGCTCGGCTAGGCTCGCCGCAGGGAAAAGATTTTCCGCCAACCGGTGGGCGAATCTATCGCCTCTGTCCCCAAGACGGTGGGTTCCTCTGTGCGAAAGACTAGCCCTAGCAAGACCGATTGGTCCTGCAACCGCACCGGACCGGCGGCCGCACACCAAGGCATTGGTTGGCCCGGAGTCCCGGGGAACTTCACCTCCGCAAAAAAACGGTGGGCAAACCCCGACTCACTCAACTGCGGGGGCCAAACCCGAATCACCGGCCGGTGGGATTCTACCACTCGCGAAAAACCCGGCAAAACCGCCTCGAATAGCTGCGGCCACAGTTCTCTAGGAGGAAGTGGTCGAGCCCGCCCTGCCGGTGCCAGAACCACCGCCGCTACTCGGACCGGGATCCCTTCATACTCCAAAGTTGGTCCCTTGGGGGGTGGCCCCTCGCTGCCTAAGGTCGACACATCAATGGAGAGATCAAGCGGGGGAAGTCGGCCTGGTCTTCGGCGACGGAAGACCCGCCGCACCACAGCTCCTCCAATAATCAATCCCAAAAGGATCACTACGGCATAGAGAATGGCCGTTTGGTCACCCATCACTATCCCTACCCTTGACCAAGCCGTAACATGCTTCAAAAAGCTGGCAAACTTCGGAGCGGCTAAAGCCCAGGTTTTAAAACTGCTAAACTGCCAAATGAACAAATTTCTCCCAACCTCCCGCTCTGATTTCCGCTAGATTTATCCCGGTTCGCTTGGCCCTTTTATTTCAGGAGAAATCGAAACTACAAATCCCTTCGGGCTACCTGAAGAACCTTGTTTCGACTTTCCTCGAATTTGCCGTTGTTCTCCGAATGTCAACCCACACGGGCCGACCGGGATGTACCCGAACAAATCTTGCCCCTTTTCCAGCTGGAGGAGGAACAAACCCCTGCGAGGGCCAGTTGCTCAGCTAAATTCTTTCCCGATGCTGGCCAAATCCCAAAGTTTTTGTCAAACGTTGTTTTTTCCTTGAAATAACAGAAGCCGACTTTCGCATGCTCTTCGCTGGATTAGGCTTTGTTTGTTGTTGATATTCATCCCCGGAGACCAACGCAGAGGCTTGGTCGGAATTCCGAATCTACCTCTGGTTGTTTTTAGTCCGGGAGGTCATTTACCCCCGAGGGGCCGAAAAGCTTTCCACTTCCGCTTTTGTCGGTAGCGAAGGCTGAGCCCCGATCCGAGTTACGGAAATGGCGGCGGCTTTTGTGGCAAATTCTACTGCCTGGTCGATCGTCATTCCCGAGGCTATGCCGGCGGCTAACGCCCCACTGAAAGCATCCCCGGCGGCTGTGGTGTCCACAGCTGTCACTCGGTATGCTGGCACAAGCCGTGCCCCTTGGTCATTGACAATTAAGGCCCCTTTCGACCCTAACGTGACAATGACATGGCGAACCCCTTTGGCCAAGAGCAGCCGGGCCGCCTTTTCCGCGGAGGATTCGTCCTCACACCGAATCCCGGTAAGCCCTTCCGCCTCCGTTTCGTTCGGTGTAAGGATGTCGATCCGGGCCAGAAGACTCTCCTCGAGGGGCACCGCGGGGGCTGGATTGAGAATGACAGGAATTTGGTAGTGATGGCCCATGGCCACCGCAGCCTCCACCGCCGGCAAAGGGATTTCTAGTTGCACGAGCACCACCCGGGCACCCTGGAAAGCGGAAGCGGCTCGGAAGACATCCTCCGGTGATAAGCGATGGTTCGCCCCCGAGGCTACTGCAATCAAGTTTTCACCCGCCTCGTCTACCATGATGAGGGCCACACCCGTGTGAGCCTCTGGATCTCGAAGGATATAGTCGGTGCAGATTCCTTCTTTCTGATAACCGGCCACCGCGGCATCCCCGAAGGTATCCGCCCCAACTCGGGCAACAAAGATCACCTCTGCTCCCAATCGGGCGGCTGCCACCGCCTGATTTGCCCCTTTTCCCCCGGGGACCATCACAAAGGTACCTCCTGTCACTGTTTCCCCCGGCCGGGGTAACCGGCTGCATTTGACGACCATATCGGTATTGCTACTACCGACGACCACTACCCTTCCCACCGGGCTTGGCATATTTTGCTCCTTCGCCTCTTCGCTATCGGTTGCTCAATCGGCAGCTTTTTTACCCGGGACCCCACCGGGATAACCGCTCAGAAGTTAATCCTCGTTGACCCCTCGCTGACCAATCGTCTTTCTACCATCTCCCAAATGGAACGTTTACCGCCTGGTGAAATGGAACCGCAATTTCTAGGTAACAACTCTCCCCAAAAGGTAACCTGTACAACCCTACAAAACTCGGCACATTACTCGATTCCGCAGTGGAGAACAAGTCTTCTGCCGACCTCTGGAGAATTCAGGGACCGTGCCCGTTCGCCCGGCCCTTAACAACGGTTTTTTTCCGAAGAAAGTTTGCTCAGGATGGCCCGAAAGCACTACCGCTATGGTCGGATTATGAGAATCTAACGATACACTGAGGCCTGAGGACCGGCCTCGCGATTGTGAATGCTAATGTCCTCAGAATCTTGATTCCCAACACAGTCCCTGGAAAGTGTTTGAAACTTTAGACCTATGGGAAACCGAAATCGCTTGAGACCCAAAGGGAAAGTTGGTCCCGATCGTTTTTTAGGGCACCTGCTTGAAAATTACGCAAACGGGGGTCCCTACTTGGAACGAAAGTCCTGTATCAATCAGTCGGCCTGCCTGTGCATCCACCGAATAGATCAACACGTTATCGGTATTTTGATTGGCTGAGAAAAGAACCTGACCTGAGGGATCTAAATTGAAGTTCCGGGGCGTTCGGCCCCCGCTGGGAGCATGGCCTACCAGTTCGAGTTTTGCCTCTGCCTCGTGGAAACGGAAAATTGCGATGCTGTCATGTCCTCGGTTGGAGGAAAAGACCCATCGGTTCGAAGGGTGAACCACGATCTCCGCAGCGGTGTTCTCCCCGGCAAAGTCTGCGGGCAACGCCGAAACGGTTTGTACCAACTCCCCGGGCACGGCTTTTCGGCACCGGAAGACACTTACAGTGGCCGTCAACTCGTTGAGCACAAACAGAAACCGGTTGCCCTGGCTGTAGGCCAAGTGCCGAGGACCGCTGCCTGGGGGAACCGTCACAAAAGGCGGATCGTTGGCCATTAATTTTCCGGAGTCGCGGTCCAACCGATAAAGCACCACTCGATCCGTCCCTAAATCGGGCACCAGAACCAGGTTGGTGCCTGGGGCAATCCGCACCTGATGGGGATGGGGTTGACGTTGGCGGGTAGGATGGACACTTTGGCCCTCATGGGAAACAACACACACCGGCGGTTTGAGTTGCCCGTCTGGAGCAATCTCCAGCACTGCCACCGTTCCCCCACCGTAATTAGCTACCACCAGCCACCGCCCGGATGCATCCACAGTCAGGTGGCAAGGTCCTATTCCTCCGGAAGGCTGCTGATTGAGTAACTGCAGTCGGCCGGTGCCCGGCTCAATGGCGAAGGCACTTACAGCTCCTACCCGCTTTCCTTCAAACTCCTGAAGTTCCCCCACGGCATAAAGAAACTCTCGGCTTGGGTGGAGAGCAAGAAACGATGGATTTCGAACCTCAGCCACAAGTTCCGGCTGTCCGATCTTCATTCCAGGGAGATCGAAATCCACTTTATAAATCCCTCGGCCTGTCTTGCCCGTATAGGTACCGATGTACACCCAGTACCTCTCTGCAAATGCCGCCTGTCCCCAACCAAGCACTGATACCAACACCCCCAACAGGCAAGCCAAACGCAGAAGAGCTTTTAACCCCAAGTTGGACAACCCCTGGTTCGATCTCGGTACAGGTAGGAACCGGCACCGGTAGTCTACAACTGTCCGATTTTCTAGGAAACCGAAACCCGCAATCTTTCGTTCCCCACATACCATGGCAACTTTTCTCCCGTTGTCTGTTTCCACTTAAAGGCCTGCTTCCCACTTTCTCCACCGACATTTTTCTGGCGAGTGTTAACAGAGGAATAAGGAACTTACTCCTTAGCCATCCCGCCTGATGGTCCGGACAACTAGCAATATTGTCCTAACCGATCGGGTCCCCCGCAACAAAGGGAGTCAAGCTTGCCGGTAGGAGAGAGACGGGAAGAAAACCCGCCGGCTGACTTTCGCTTGAAGGCACATGCTGGGATTTTCGCGGAGTTTAACCTCCAGTCTCGACCTGGCCCATAGCCGGGTGGTTTTCCTGGACCTTGCGAGCATCGAGGAGACTTTTCCCAGGCGAAATTGGAAGCAAGCGACCTAGCTGCGGGGAATTCGGTTCCCAAAAGATTGGCAACTCTGAGGTTAGCTTTGCCTCAAACAGATGGGAAAGAATGAGCGGAAAAATCGTTTTTTGAGAGAGGCTCCTCGTCTAACCCTTTGGCTTGGGCCCGGCGGAGTTTTCTGCCTTGTAAGACCCAACTGTCTTGAGCCGGCACTTATTGCCAAACGGTTCTATGCTGACGAGGGGCCATCCACCCCCGGCCAAAGCTCCTCATCCAATCCCCGACGAAAATTGACCGCCCGAGCCAAAACGAAAAGCAGATCTCCCAAACGATTCAAATAAGCGATCAGAAGTTGGCGGACCTCGGGTTCCTGCTCGCGAAGACGAACCACTCCTCGTTCTGCCCGGCGACAAACCGTGCGGGCCACATGCAAAAGAGCTGCCGCTCGAGTTCCCCCAGGCATAACAAAATGGCAAAGAGGTGGAAGCGAAAGATCAAATTGGTCGATGTCTTGTTCCATCTGGACAATATTGGCCTCATCGAGCTTTTGCACCCCATATTTTTCGGCATGAGGGGCGGCAAGCTCGGCAGCCATCCAGTAAAGTTCCCCCTGGATCCTCCGCAGGACGTGATCGACGTCCTCATCGAGCGGCTCCGTCCGGCAGAGACCGAGCACCGTACAAAGTTCATCCACGGCCCCGCAGGCCTCCACTCGGACATGACTTTTGGAGACTCGGGCTCCTCCCAGCAATCTCGTCTCGCCGGCATCACCAAATCGGGTGTAAATCTTCGACATGGGTATCCTGACTCCCAACAGGACTGGCTATTCTCTTTTTTATAAACTGCAAGGGGCTCTACCTTTGGAGCCCCTTCTCAACTGCCGATTTGAAATCCTCCCACCGGAAGTCCACCGCGGTAGCGGGAACTCCTGGGAGCAGCGGCTTTTTGTGGACATCAAATCAGTACTCTTTTTCCAATATTTCGATTTTTAATCTCCCCAAGGCCTGAAGGATAGGGAGGATACCCGCGAGGGCGGCTGACCCCTTCAGGTTACTCGTAGCCATCTTGAGATGGGCAGCACCAATGCCACCCCGTGCTAGGGTACCATCCAGCGGATACCAGAGCCCCTCGATGTATACTTCCGTCCACATATGATAGTAGAAGGCATCTCTATTGTACACCAAGCCCATGGCAACTCGAGCAGGGATCTTTTTTGCACGGGCTAGGGCAGCCAGAAGGACTGCATGTTCCGTGCAATCTCCCTGACGGGACTCTAGGACCTCCGCCGCCGAGGCAAACCCCACCTTGTAGTTACTATCCGTGATCCAAGCGTGCACTCCCCGTTCTAACGCTACCGCGATTTCCCAAGGATCTTCAAGGCCTTGGCTGATCTCTTCAGCCAGCTTGACGATAGAGGGGCTGTCGCTTTGGATATAGGCATTGGGTTCAAGATCACCCTCACTGGGGGAATCCTCGGGCATTTGGGCCAAATGAGGGGGCATCTCCCTCGGCCGGATGGCATAAACGGTAACCTCTGCACTCCCATCTTCTTTCGATTCTACCTGCTGGGTAGGCCCCACAGTGAAAAGCCGGGCTGCATCCCCTCCATCCCATCTCACACGGTACCGAACCCTTTTGGTCTCGTGAGGCCGAGGCAGTTCTCCCACGAGCGGCACCCGCACATCTTGGCCCAAGTCGAACTCCACCGGTGGAGCCTCAGCCAAGGCCTCCTCCCGAGTGGCTCGATAGACCTCCAGCTTCATTGCTTCCGTGAAACTCTTCAGGACCTCGCCGGACCGGTCGGTCCACAGAGTGCCTGTTAGCTCGAACCCTTCGCCGGCCACCGTTCGCATGTCGATCCGCAAAAGCTCGTAGGTGCCGGAAAGTAACCGGACAGGCTCAAACTCCTTCGCTCGAAGCTCGGCCTTGGCAATGATGTGAAAAACAGGCAGAAGAAACTCTACCTCCCGATACTCCCCGGGCTGCATCGGGTGGGCCACAAGCGACTCCTCCACCGCCCGAAATCCTTTCACCGGCTCTTTCCGGGGGATTTTCTGGGTTTCCTTTCGGCCTGCACTGCGTTGCTCCACAAGCAAATGGTCTCCGCGGAAATAACCGGCAAATTCCATCGGAACGATCCCTTGCTCTTGTCGCCCCCGGAAGGCCAGAAGGTGTCCCTCAGGAGTTTGCCAACTTTCAAACTCCACCCGCAATGCTACTCCCTCGGAAAATCGGCGAAGATGGATCACCTGCTCCTGAATCATCCGCACAAGGGTGGAGGCATTTCGGACCCTTTGTTCAACCACCGTATGCTCATACCCAACCTTGCTTCCTGCAAGATAGCAAACATCCCAAAATTCCTTGCTCGACAAAAGATCACCAAGGTTTTCCCAATCCCAGCTCTCCGGGGTTATCTGCTGTGCAACGGCTCGCTGGAGGTCGGCGGAAGGGGGGGAAGTTTCGGACACGGATCGTGCTGGCCTCTCCGCCGGAGAAGGGCTCCCCCCGGTACACCCGCTTGCCAAAATAACCAAAAAACCAAGTACAATAACTATCCGCATGTTCATTGCAAACGCTCTTTTCAGGTGGACAAACCTCAAAAAAGTTTCTTGCCGCATGGTCGGCCTGGTTACCCCTCAGGGGTGCAGATGGGTCCTTCCGCCCTCGGGATATTGGCTCGTCACTTAACGGAAGTCTGTCAGCAAACGCTCCCCGCTTGGTGAAAAGCGGTTTTTCTCGGAATTATAAGGCGGTTCCCGGCGGATCTTGCCAGCCCGGCCACCACCCCATGGCGGAGGGGAGGCAGTTGCCACCCACCAACCTCTTAAAAGTCTATCTTTCTGGTAGAGGCTGCGAAACGGCCCTAGGTCTGAAAGCTCCGGGGAAACCATGCTTTCTCCGAGAAGGATCTCCCCATCGATCGGGTGTTATTGCTTGGTCAGCTGGCGGAGAAGAGTTTGCAGATTCAAACTTTTCGAAAGCCCCGTCCAAAAACCTTTTTGTTCGGCCTCGCGAAGTAATGCTCGAAGTTTCTCCTCGGCTGCCTGTTTTTCCCTGTGACAGAAAAGGAGGACATAGTGAAAGCCCGGTGCAAGCTTGTCCTCGGAGGCACTCCCCGCCGCTTGCCTTTCCTTTTGTCCCTGCTTTTCGGAGCGAAGTTGCTGAAGCAGCCTCTCGCCAACTGTGCTGTCGCAAATCGTTCCCAAGAGCTCCTGCCACTGGCGACACTGGGAGATTGCATCCGAGAAGGTCTTCGGGGCAATTTCCTCCCAAAGTTCCAGGGTGTACCGGAGGCGTTTCACAGCAATCCGGAAGGCATGGAGGGACTCCGGATTCGACTGAGCAAGGGCTTCGTTCGCCTGGGATTGAGCCTCCTGCACTTCCTGGCCAATAAGTTCCAAACTCTTGCTGACAACCTGCTCGATTTCAGTTTGGGAAGCTTGTGCTCTGCTCAGCTTGTTGACCCAATCAGTCAGCCGGGAGAGTACGGTTCGGTCTTCCAACCAGTCCACTGCATCGGAGACTTGTTTTTGGAGATCACGCCGCAGGAAACGCAAACGGCGGATTATCCAGTCAAGTGCGGGTTTTGCCTCGGGGGGAAGCTCTGTGGCGGCCAGCGTTTCAAACCGGCCGGCCTGGACATCCAAATCGCGGGCCTCGCCTAAGGCTTGAGCGAATGTCCGGATTTGCCGCCGGAGTTTTCGCAGTTTATGGCCGCGGGTAAGTTCTCGGGGAAGAACCTCCCGCAACTGCCGGAGGCTTGCCCTCAACCGCCGACATGCCACCCGAGCCTGATGGATATCCTCTGGATCGGTGCCCTCCCGAACTCCCTTCAGCCGCCGGGATAGCCGCCGCACTTGCCGGGCCACGAAAGAAGCAAGACCTTGATAAAATCCATTCTGCATAGGACAAACAACAAATTTCTCTCGAAAACAGGAGAAAAGAATATTGAGGAGCTGAAAAACGTGCTCCTGTTCGTTTTACGTTTTTCTCCTGAATTTGTTCCTATCGATTATTTGTTCCATCAATCACGTGAGCTCCCAGGTCCCAAAAGGCTTTGCCCTTTGTGTTTGGCCACCAAATTGTCCCCGGTTGGCCCCTTCAGGACAGTGGTCCTCAGGGCAATCCGTTCCAAGAGATTTAACCCTGGTAATTCCCTACGCGGTGAGTCCCACTGCCCTAAGAGAAATGGATCCTTCCTGATAGGAGCAAGACTCAGCACCTTACTGATGGGAGAAGCCCAAGCCAATTTCGACCGGGAAAAAGCCCTTTAGGGAACCACGATTTCACTATCAGCCGCAAAAAACCAATCTTATGGATATTTCGGACGGTTCCCCCCTAGACGGTGGCCTTCCGCCGACACTACCCCAAAAAACACCTGGATCTGAAATAGGCCCGTGATACTCCCGTGAAATTTTTCCACTCCTATTAAGTCTAAAACAGCCCTGGAGACATTTTTCGCGAAGCTCAAGGCAGCAAGCAACCGGCCGAGTGTTGACTGCACCCTGGGCTGTGGCAGTCGCACGGTGCTACCGCTGGGCTTGGGGGCGTATGCCTGGCCATGGATAATCCGCCCGACCTGCGTCTGGGTCAAAACGTCCCGGCGGCAGACTGTGGTGCCAATCCAAAGCCATCTGCTTGAGCCGGTCGACAATTTCCGGATGCTCCGCTGCTCGGTTTGTCTGTTCCCCCGGATCCTCCGGAATATTGTATAGCTCCACCCGAGAAAGATCCGGATTCAAAAGGAGTTTCCAAGGTCCTTCCCGAACCGCGAGGATGGGCGAACGGTTCCAAGGATGATTGAAAACGCGGAAACGCCATTGCCAGAAAAGGGGCTTGGTTCGCTGGCAGTCAGTCTGACCGCGGAAGGCTGCCGCCAAACTTTCGCCACGAATGCTCTCCCGGACGGTTTCTGGCAAAGGCACACCTGCCAGCTCGCACAGGGTCGGCAGAAAGTCTACCCCGCAAATCACCGTGGTGTTGTTGATCTGCCCAGCGGGTGCCCCTGCAGGCCAACTGACGATAAAAGGCACTCGAATTCCCCCCTCGTACAAACTCCGTTTCCTTCCCCGCAGAGGCCCCGCACTGCCGTATGCCGACCAAGCAGCATTGCCAATATCGATATCCTCAGGGCCGTTATCCGATGAAAAAATGATCACTGTGTTTTCGCGAAGCCCCATGTCCTCCAGGGCCTGGACCAACCTACCGATCTGTCGGTCCATCTCCACAACTGTGGCCGCATACACCATGAACGGACTGGTAAAACCTTGAGGGGTGGACCGGCGAAACTTCTCCATTAGTTCTCCCGGGGGGTTCAGCGGGGCATGCGGATCGTGAAGCCACAGTTGGCAATAGAAGGGGCGGTCCTGTACCTGTCGGAGGATTTCGATCGTGGTATCGACGAGGATCTTTGTGGCCGTTGGTCGCTCCTCCAATTGCCAGAGGTTCCGGTTACCCTCCTGGCAATCAATCCAACGAGCTATTTCGAAGCCGTAAATCTCCAGTCCAGGATCGTCCGGGTTCGGCCGACCTAAATGCCATTTTCCCACATGAATCGTTGTATAACCAGCCGAGCGGAGAAGCTGAGCTAAGGTGGGCACCGAGGGGTCCATGAAATTGGGCATGTCTCGAGCCGCATTTTGGTCCGGCCGGGCTAAATGCCCGTGGATCCGCAATTCCGCAGGATAACGGCTGGTCAGCAAGGCCGCTCGCGATGGTGAACACACCGACCCCGCTTGATAGTACTGGGTGAAGAGAATTCCCTCTTGGGCTAACCGATCCAGATTGGGAGTTCGGAACCGGGTGTTCCCGTAGCAGCTCAAATCCCCCCAACCCAGGTCATCCGTGAGGATGAAAAGAAAATTCGGCCGATCGGAAGGATTACCAACCTCCCTTGCCTGCAAGTAAGTTTGATGGAAAGAAACAGCAACCATCGTCACCGCAGCCAAGTACCACAGGCAGAACCGACTGGACCATTTCATTTCCCAATCCTCCCGAAAAAATTCCCGTAAGGCATTGAGGACTCGTGAATAGCCCGAACGTTCTTCCCCACAACCCAAACACAGCATAATCCAGCAAGAAAGGGTTCCGGTAATACTTTACCCGGTTGGGGTCGTTTTTGCTTGGGTATGACAGAGGGTTTAGCGGGGCAGGCAGATAAGGAGCCCGGTTTGTACCGTAGGCCCCCTCGTACCAGACCGTGCCTCCTCTCGTACTCGGACGGGACTTCGAAAGTTCCAATTTCGGCCGAGACGGCCCCGATAAAGCTGTTGCCCCTTCTTAGCCAAGCCACTTGCCTGCTGGAAGCCCTCACAATCCACCAAGAAGCACAAACCCAAAAAGATCCCCAAAAAGGCTACCTTGTGCAAGCTTTTATCAATTACCCGGAGTTGTTGGCCTCTGGAGTCCACGGCCGCGGCCAATCTTAAGCCGCCGTCTCAGTACGGATAAAGGCCGGGTAATGTGCGGGAGGTGAGATCAGGCAGTTGATACTTTAAAGTTACGGGGGTATTGGCAATCCGGATGTCCCCAAGTTGGGGATCCCAGATCCAAGTCCACTGTCGCAACTGGTCGCGGGGCATAATGATCCGGTGAAATACCCGGGTCCGCCGTTCCTTAACCCAGCCCCCGTAACGCCAGGTGTATTGCCAGATTTCGAACCGGAGGGTAGCTGCTCCCGGCATTTCCGCCTCGTAACTGGTGGGCAGATCGCGGAGGAGCATCATGAGCACCCGGACCACCTTCTCATTGCCCCCCATGGCCAAGGGGACTACCTTGTTTTCGTAATGACGGGAATTGCGGATATCCTTTTCGATCCAGGCCCGATCCTCTTCGTCTTCTACCTTAGCTGTGGGCGGGAGGAAGGGGTCGAACTCAAGTACAGGTGCATATGTCCACCCCTCAATTCGCTTCTTTCCTCGGAGCATAATTACCAGCTCGTAGCGACCCGGGGGAAGATTCTCGAAGACCCAAACGTTGTTTCCCGTCCGTTTGGCCACGGCGTCAACCTCCGGGGCATCGATTTTTGCCTTCGGATTAACCGGCCGGCGAAGGTTGCCATCTTCATCCCATCGCTGGAACGCCCCCACAAACTCCACCTCCTCTGCCGGACCGGAAATTTCGACAGTCAATTTTCCCGCAGTGGCCAGATCTGGTGGGAATACAAGGAGGTAGCCAAGAACCAGCCCGAAAAGCCCCCCACAGCCACATCCGCTTTGGGCGATCTTACCCCAACCAAGCAAACCGTTGAGGACCATGTTTGTATTGATCTTCCAATTCACCGCAACTTCCTCCCTTCAAAAGACCGGATAGGAACAGAGTTACATGGAGAACATATTACCACCCGAGCACCAATCCTAATTCTTTGGGATTTCGGGGCACAAATCGGCATCCGAGCCTTGGTCCTTCCTATTCCGCCAAATTCCGAACTACCAGCGGGTGATTCCCCCTCTACCGGGAGGCTGCATCTCCGACGCACTCCCGTTGGCAGTTGCTGGGTTGTCATAGGTACCCCCCACCGTTAAGAGCCCGAGTTAACCTGCCCAGAGGTCACACCTTAAAACGTAGGGACCTCTCAACAATCGCCCCAAAGATTTACGGCAGGGATCCCCGGCTCGATTATTCCGCCATCCCCGCCTGCCTCCACTGTCCGCGACGTCGTTAGGGGGTATTGCGGTAGAGGTTCTTGGCCGTCAAAAAGATCCCGTTCGGGTTCTAATTCCCTCTGGGAGACTTCCGCTCGCTCCGGCTGCGTTTGCGGAAGTTCCTCCGGCGGTTCCTGGAGCCGAGGAAGCCCCTGTAAACATGTTGCCTTCTAAGGAGATTGGCCGCCGGCTTGACGCCGCTTGAGGGCTTGCTCCAATTTGGCAAGCAGGGCTTTTGCCTCCGGTACCACAGGACTTCCCGGATAATCCCGAACCAGTTGTGTCACCAAGGCGATAGCCCGCTCCGGATCTCCCCGTGTGGATTCCCCTTCTGCCACCGCAAAGAGCACAAGATCTGCATAAGGAGAGGCACTGTTGACGGTGAGTAATTGCTCCAGAACGAGATTGGCCGGGGCGAGTTGCCCTCTGCCCAACCAATATCTCGCCAAAAGGTACGACAAATACCCTTCCATTTTGTCCGCGGGAAACTCAGCCTCCCAAGCCCGCAGCTGTTCGGCGGCCCGTTCGTACCACTCCACCTGGAGAAAATCCTCGACCGAGCGGGAATGAGCCCCCTGCCAGGCAATCCGTTCGATGTAGGTCCGGGAGCTCTGAAGCCTGTCTTCCGCCTGGAGATAGAACCGCCGGGCGGCCTCGCCGTCGCCTGTGGCGGCATGATAGTCGCCCAGCACTCGGGCCAATTTGGCAGCCACCGGTCCCCGGTTGACATTTCCCAGGCGTTTTTGAGCGGACTCAAGGAGAGGAAGGGCCGCCTTCGGGCTCACCAGATCATTGAGGAGGATATCGGCGGCTTCGATCTCGGCTTCCGTTTTGGCTTCGGGAGCTGTCACCCGCTCGGCCGCTCCTTGCCAAATAGCAGCGGCTAACTTGGCATCCCCCAGCCAATCCCGGGCCATCGGACCCACCAGCCGGGCTAATCCTAGGAGATCGGCATCCCCTTTGGCGGCGGATTGTTCGAGGAAAGCCACCCGGCCGGCATCCACCGCGGCTCGGATCCACTTCGACGCCTCCGCCCGCTTGCTAGCTAACTCCTTTTTCCGCTGGGCTAGTTGCTGCGGGGAGGTATCCCCGGCAGCCCCTGAGGGGGCTACTCCGGGTTTAGGCGGCTCTTCTACCCCCAGAACCAGCATCGCCTTCCACTGGTAGGCCAACACCAACTGCCGCAACGACGGAGCATCCAGCTTGCGGGGATCGTAGCTAGCCAGGTGGGGCAGAAACTGATCGATCGTGGCAAAACTCTGCTGCTGCTTTTGTGCCTGTGCCCTTCGCGGAGTGCCGTAGGTGGGCTGGTCCACGAAAATTCGGTGAGCGATCTCCACCGGCCGGCCGGCTCGGGTCACGGTTAATTTCACCGTGTAAATCCCAGGCCGAAGGTACACATGGAAAGGATTAACCTCTTCCGATGTCTGCCCGTCCCCAAAATCCCATTGGATTCGAACCCGGGTAGAAAGCTCCGGTGGCGAAGCGTTCGTGAACTGCACGCCGATCAAAGCCTCCGGATTATCAGGCAGGGGGACGTCACTCGTGGCCTCGAAGGTGAAATCCGGCAGGAGCCGCTCCCGGCGAGTACTGGGAGGTCCGGCACTCTCCCGCCCAATAGCCCATGCCCGAAATGCCTCCGGAGGGATGGGCTGAGGTTGCGGTTTGGCATCGGAGGGATTCGGTTCCCAAGCGGCAATCATTGTGGCCGTCGGGCCAGCTGCCGCATGGTAATATTCGAAGCGGTGAAGCCCCGGCTCCAGTTCCACATCACGTCGTAGCCCGGGTCGGGCCACTCGCTCTGGCCGATGTCGACCGGGAGCCTCGGCCACCAATTTCCCGTCAATCAGAAGAAAACTGCAGTCTTCGCTCGAGATGTAAAACCCATATTTGCCCCTGGCGGGAATTTGGAGGAAACCCGAGTATCGGCTGAGAAAGGGCTCCGGTCGCGGCCAAATAGGGTTAAAACCGTGCAGAACCCCTTCCACGTAGTCTGCCCCGATAGGTTCAGCCGACTCGAATGCCCGTCTAACCGATTCAAACGAGAAAAGATTCACCTCCGGCTTAAATTTCCTGGCCTCAAAGAGCAGTCCATCCTGGTTGGTCCAAGGGGGAACATTTGCCGGGTCTGGTGGTTCCCCTCCGTAAAGAATGACATAGTTGTTTTCGGAGGGTTCCGTCTGGAAAGCTACCCGGCAGAAATCCCCTGGGCCAAGTTGCAGGACTCTAGTAGCAACTGGCCGAAGGCGTTCGGTGGCCGCAAGCACATTGGTTCCCCCCGGCCGGATTTCCCCGTGGTGATAGAACTCTACCACCACCACGGAGTACCGCCGATCCGGCGGGATTCGCACAGGCCTTTGGGCGTTAAATTCCGTCCCCGCACACCGAAAGGATTGCCCCCAAACGAGTGACCCGAAAGAACACAGTACCCAAAGAACAATGGTTCCAACACGGACCATCGGTCGCAAAGCCCCTGCCATCGTGGTATTCCTCAAGTTTTTGGGGGTTCCAACCAAAATGGGGAAGAAAAGTTGCAGGGTAATCGGCAAGGCAGACCTCATGCAATTTACTCGCATTCCTGGCAGGAAAAGCTCGGTGCTACCCTTATCGGAGGCTCAAAATCCCTCTTTTGCCTGCAGGGAGGGCAAAATTCCCAACCGTTGCCAAAAAATCGCCTCTAAATTAATGTAAGTTTGTGATACATGATAGGAAAGGAGTGAACGAGTATGTCCGGGTCTCAGCAAACCTCTTCGGGTATCCAGCTGGCTTCAGCCCAGCTCTCGCCGGAGGAAATCGTTCAGCGGGTGGCAAAAGCCCGCGAAATGCTTCTCAATGAGGTGCACAAAGTCATCATTGGCCAGGATGAAATGATCGAGCAGATGCTCATCTGCATCTTTGCTCGGGGACATTGTTTGACCATCGGGGTGCCGGGATTGGCGAAAACCCTGACCGTTTCCACCCTGGCCAAGGCTCTCCACCTAAAGTTCTCCCGAATTCAATTCACTCCGGACCTTATGCCTAGTGATATCACCGGAACAGAGATCATTGACCAGGATCCAGCCACGGGCCAACGGTATTTCCGCTTTGTCAAAGGGCCCATCTTCGCCAATATTGTGCTGGCCGACGAGATCAACCGAACTCCTCCCAAAACCCAGGCGGCTCTCCTCCAGGCCATGCAGGAATACGAGGTCACCGTCGCAGGTAAGACGTACCCGCTGGAACAGCCGTTCTTTGTAATGGCCACCCAAAACCCCATTGAGCAAGAGGGGACTTATCCGCTCCCGGAGGCCCAGCTGGACCGGTTCATGTTGTCGATTCATATTGGCTATCCCAGCCGGGACGAGGAGCGGGAAATCGTCATGACAACCACCCAACCCATGCGGAAGGACATCAATCCGGTGCTTTCCGGAAAAGATATCCTGTGGATTCAGCACCTTGTCCGGCAAGTGCCGGCCAGTCAACACATGGTGGACTATGCTGTGGATCTAGTTCGAGCCACCCGGCCGAAAGACCCCTCTGCTCCGGACTTTGTGAAAAACTATTTGGCATGGGGAGCAGGTCCGCGGGCAGCACAGAATATCATCTTGACGGCTAAAGCCCGAGCGATCCTCCACGGCCGGTATGCCGTCACCGCCGAGGACATCCGGGCGGTGGTCTTTCCCGTTCTCCGCCATCGGATCTTCACCAACTTTAATGCCGACGCGGAAGGTATCGACGTGGACCAAATTATCGAGCGGATTCTCAACACGGTTCCCGAACCTACCTACGGGGAACGTATCCCTGTGCGAGCTCCGGTGCGGAGAGCGGCCGGCAAGGAACCCGCCAAAGCTTCCGCAACTTCTGCCCCGCCCCCCCCGCCTCCCTCTGTCAGCCCCGTGGGGGAATCCCCGGCAGTACCCACGGAGCCCGAACTAGAGGTTCCTCCGCCTGCGGTCACACCTCCCCCGGCACCGGTTCGGAAGGGTTCTCCTGCCGGCAAATTCGGCCGACCTCCAGTGGAAATAACCCCTCCGCCAGAGGAATGAAAGTCGCAAGCCGCCTCAACCGACGGTTCCCGCCGAGCAATCTCGCGAGAGCACGACTACCCATCGGGTGACAGGAGCACTCCGGCGGCGACCCCCAACTCCTACATCCCAGGCCACCCGAGTCTCAGCCGAGACATTTTTCTCCTGAACATTTGTTTGCCACATGCAAGCAACCCATTCTCTGCCTATCTTTCCCAGGGGTCGGGTGGGCACCTCTTGGCCAATTTATCCGTGTAACGGCTCAGGAACTGTTCCCAACTTTTCCTTGCTAAAGACCATTGTGTTGTCGTTGCCTAAACCAATAGGCCCAACGACGGCTTTTTTCCCATCCGCTATATCGGGGTTAAATTTCCGGAACGGATTCCCAGGAATGAGATACTTGGAGGAATCGCAACGCAAGCCGAACTGGCCGGGATATCCATCCTCTCCAATGACGATCCCTTTACGGGGTGTTGGAGAGAAAGGAATTACCCGGCCAGCTCGACTTGTGCCGTGGTTGGGAAGGTTTCTGTGAGTGGTAGCTTGTTACAGCAGTTGGAAATCCGGCGGCTACTCCCCCCACGGCCAAGATCATTTCCCGAAGAACCGATGCCCCTCCTATTCTCGGGGGGAGTGTGCCGCCATCGCTTCCCCGAACCCGAGCGATCGACAGACAGACACATCCTTAGTCGATCACCGGAGGTCGAAGCGGTCCAGGTTCATCACCTTATTCCACGCGGCCATAAAGTCGTGGACAAACTTTTCCCGGCCGTCCGACGAAGCATAAACCTCGGCCACTGCCCGAAGCTCCTCATGATGGCCGAAGATGAGATCTACTCGGGTTGCCGTCCACTTCAGCTGGCCGGTCTTCCGATCGTACCCTTGGAACAGATAGCGGCTTTCGTCTGCTGCCCGCCATTCTGTACCCATGTCCAGGAGATTCACGAAGAAGTCGGGAGTGAGTACCCCGGGCGACTGCGTCAGAACCCCGTGCTTTTGGTAGCGATAGGTTGCCCCCAAAGCCCGCAAGCCCCCCACGAGGACTGTCATCTCCGGCACCGTCAAAGTAAGAAGTTGAGCTTTATCCACCAGGAAATACTCCGGCGTGGTGAAGACGTCCGTTGCGTCGAAAGGAGTTTCACTCTTCCAGTAGTTGCGGAATCCGTCTGCAAACGGCTCCATTAGCGAATACAGTTCCACATCGGTTTGTTCCTGGGAGGCATCTACCCTTCCAGGTGTAAAGGGTACGGTAACCTCTACCCCAGCCTTCTTTGCTGCAACTTCGATCGCGGCACATCCACCCAGGACTATCAGATCGGCCAGGGAAACTCGCTTGCCCCCCCGCTGTCGTTCGTTGAATCGCCTCCGGATCCCCTCGTAGACAGTCAGTATCCTGGCCAGGTCGTCGGGATGATTTACCTCCCAATGATTCTGGGGAGCAAGGCGAATCCGGGCACCGTTGGCACCCCCGCGGCGATCCGAATCTCGGTAGGTCGAAGCCGAAGACCACGCCGTGTATACCAGTTGGGGGATACTCAAGCCGGAGGCCAGAATCTCCTTTTTCAACGTTTCGATATCGCCTGCATCGATTAGCTCATAATCCCGCTCGGGAAGGGGATCCTGCCACACGAACACCTCTTTCGGGACTTCCGGCCCAACATAGCAGGAACGCGGCCCCAGGTCCCTATGAATCAGCTTGAACCAAGCCTTGGCAAAGGCCTCTTCGAACTCCTTCGGATTGTTGAGAAAGCGGCGGGCAATTTGGGAGTAGACCGGATCGGCCCGGAGGGCTATATCCGCCGTGAGCATCATCGGCGGGTGCTTCTTATTGGGGTCGTGGGCATCCGGAATAATAGCCGGTGCATTCTTGGCCACCCATTGGTACTTCCCCGCCGGGCTCTTGGTCAATTCCCATTCGTAATTCAGCAACAAGTTGAGGTAATGTACCCCGAAACGCGTCGGGGTCGGCGACCAAGCTAGCTCGAAGCCCGAGGTGAACGTATCCGGTCCCTTGCCGCTTCCATAATTGAATTTCCACCCAAGACCCTGTTGTTCAATTGGCGAAGAGCTCGGATCCGGTCCTAGATAGGCATCGGAAGCGGCACCGTGGCATTTCCCGAAGGCATGCCCACCGGCAATCAAGGCCACGGTCTCCTCGTCGTTCATTCCCATCCGTTGGAAGGCCACCCGGATCTCCTTGGCCGATTCTACAGGATCAGGATTTCCCCCCGGACCTTCCGGATTCACATAGATCAGCCCCATCTCCGTTGCGGCAAAGGGCTTCCTGAGTTCCCCTTGTGCAAAACGCTCTTTGCCCGTCAGCATTTTTTGCTCTGGGCCCCAATCGATGCCTTCGTCGGGTTCCCACACATCTGCCCTTCCCAGGGCAAAGCCGATGGTTTTGACCCCCATCGATTGCAGGGCGACATCGCCAGCTAACACGATGAGATCCGCCCAGGACAACTTCCGCCCGTACTTCTGCTTCACGGGCCAAAGCAACCGCAAGGCTTTGTCCAAGCTAATGTTGTCCGGCCAATTGATCCTTGGAGGAAATCGAATTTCCCCCGTTCTCGCTCCACCCCGACCGTCATAAACTCGATAACTCCCGGCACTGTGCCATGCCAGACGAAT
>Ga0272449_1000815_pt1 | contig 35122 bp, 43 predicted proteins | sample YNPCB0241_FD_198679 | JGI IMG/M metagenome (GOLD analysis project Ga0272449, IMG submission 198679) | Hot spring sediment microbial communities from Yellowstone National Park, WY, United States - YNP-CB-024-1 | ecosystem: Environmental > Aquatic > Thermal springs > Hot (42-90C) > Sediment...
GGAGGTCAAGAAAGAGCTAGAAAGACAGGTATCAGAGATCAGTAAGAAAATAGAGGAATTAAGGAAATCCCTCGAAGAGAAGAGGTAAGAGATGAGGGTTGCGATAGCTACCTGCGGAGACAAAGGTTTACAGGATGTTGTAGCTCCTGATTTCGGCCGCTCGAGGACGTTCACAATAGTTGAGATAGAAGATGGGAAGATCAAGAGCGTTGAGACCGTAAACAACCCCGCGGAAAACCTACAGCGTAAAAAAGGGCCGACCATCGCCAAAATGTTGGCTAATAAAAACGTGAGCGCGGTAATATCGGGTAATATAGGCCCAGGAGCATCCGGCGCTCTTGAACAGTTTGGAATAAGAGTGTTGATAGTTAAGCCGGGTCTAAAGGTCGAAGAAGTACTAAGAGAGCAAGGTTTGATAACCTAGAATGCGCCACGCGTTACGAAATGAACGATTTTAACCGATTAGTTAAAGAAATACCTATATCGTTCCCGGCATTCCTAACGGCGTCTGCGTAAGCATGACAAAGCGAAGCTCAATCCGCAATATCTTGCTGGCGTCAATTCTTGGCAACGCTGCCATTTGCGGGTTAAAGATAGCTGGTGGTGTGCTGTCCGGAAGCACCGTTCTACTCGCCGACGGCAGCGACTCGTTACTCAACGTTGCCAGCGGGACCGTAGCATACACTTTTAGGACAAAGTCAGAGAAGCCCCCGGACTCTAAGCACCATTATGGACATTCGCTTCTCGAAGTCTATGGCTCCTTGCTGATACTCGCGTTGATGGTCTTCATTTTGTCGTTCATCGCATTCATCGCGATTGACAAGCTCAAACACAACCTCATAGAACCCATCGACCCAATAGGCATTCCTTTTGCCGTCGCTTCTTTGGTTCTCAACCTGGCCATGCTCATGCTACTCAGAACCTTCGGACGGGAGAGCACTATAGCGAGTGTCGAGGCTCGGCACATAAGCCTTGACGTTGTAGAGGGCATATTGTCGCTTTCCGGTGTATCGTTGGGAGTTTACGTCTCAGCGATGTACGACGTCGCGGTAACGTTTGTTCTACTGGCATTGGTTGCTTTCTTCGTCGCCCGGACATTCCACGAGTTGAGGGCATCCATAATCGCTGAAAGCCCTTCAGAGGAAGTGATTAAAGTCCTTGAAAGTACACTCGCTAGCGTAGACGGCGTTAGGGGGATTCATAATCTACGCATAAGGCAGGCTGGGAAAAAGATCTTCGCCGACGTGCACCTCGAGGTTGATAGAAGGCTAACGGTTAAGGAAGCCCATAGGATCTGCGACGAGGCAGAAAGGATGTTAAAGCAGAAACTAAGTAACATCGACATCATAATACACATTGAACCGGAAGGCGAGGAGCGCTCACAATACGCATAGTGTGGCAAAAATCATAAATAAATCCACTTTCCGATAAGCTCGTCGTGAAATCAAACTAGAATCTTAGGTGTGGAACATTGAGCTCTCAACGTAAAGTGCTGTTGGTTTTTCTACTATTAGGTTTAGTCTCATTGTTTGCTGACATCGTCTATGAGGGTGGTAGATCTATTAGTGGAGCTTACTTATTTGAGATTAAGGCGCCCGAGGTAGCTGCGGCGCTGATTGGTGTAGGAGAGTTTCTGGGGCTTGCACTCAGGTTCTTCTCCGGCTATATTGCAACAGTCTTTTGCTCATCCAGTGTATTGTGGGGCTCAACGTTACTGGGCTACATGTTAACTTCCTTGAGTATACCAATGATAGCTTTTGTGCCAACGTGGCAGAGTGTAGTAGCGCTTTACGTTGTTGATAGGCTTGGTAAGGGTTTGAGAGCACCTAGCAGAGACGTTATACTAGCAGAGGTCTCTGAAAGAATTGGTGTGGGTAAGGGTTTCGGAATACATGAGCTGCTAGATCAAATAGGCGCGTTTATAGGACCAGTATTAGTCAGCGTATTACTAGCATTTTATAGTTATAAAGTGGCATATTTTGCGCTCATAATTCCAGGTTTAATAGCGGTGCTGCTAGTTGTCACAGCGTGGAAGTTCCATCCAACCCTTAAATCTATCCCCTCCACTACTAGGAGACCCCAACTAATGTTTAGGGGTTATAGTCGCACATTCTGGGCTTATGTTGTCGCAACTAGCATTCTAGCGCTTGGGTTCATGCACTGGTCAATAGCATCATATTATCTGAAAACACGTAGTATTGTAGGCGACGTGGAGATTGGGCTAATTTATGCTGTGGCAATGTTGGTCGATGCGGTTGTAGCTGTACCGCTGGGCGCTCTCTTCGACAAAGTCAAGTTTAAAACGTTACTTGCAATACCGCTCTTAGCACCAGCATTCATAGTTTTAGTAGCTTATGCCCCGCGCGAATTAGTGTACCTTTCAGCTATACCTTGGGGCATCGTAATGTGTTCTGAAGAGAGCATTATGAGAGCCTCGATAGCACTACTCGTGGAGCCATCTAATAGGCCACTAGCATACGGTGTTTTTGGATTGGCATTTGGGCTCGCATGGGCGCTTGGAGGCTACATATACACGACTTTGCTTGGAGAACCCCTCTACATGTTACTCTACGCCCTTATAACATCAATAACCTCACTATGCTTTTACGCGGCACTTAAAAAGACAACACTCTAGGCACTCATTCCTTTACCAAAAATACAAAACTAAGCAAAGATTTTAGCGACTTTTAACCGATTTTCTACGATTTAGATATGGCGCCGGGGGTGGGATTCGAACCCACGAGGCCCGAAAGGGCCACAGGCTCTCCAGGCCTGCGCCTTACCAGCTAGGCTACCCCGGCATCAACTCCCAACGATTTTGGTTTTATGATTCATTTATTTAACTTCACTTGATCAGGAACGGTAGCAGGACCATGGAAATGACCAACATCGCGAGCGCCACCGAGATTGCTCCTGTTATGCCTCTGATTGCGGACTCCGTCAACCTACCTTTGGCGAAGGCCCTTAGACCATTCATAAGCACTTGACCTCCGTCGAGTGGGTAGATCGGAAGGGAATTGAAGATTCCGACATTCACGTTGACAAACCAAAGCCAGAAAAGGAGGTTAGCCAAATAATAGTAGCTCGGCCCAATAGGATGCTGATAAAAGACGTGAAGTGTATCGGAGAAGGGAATGAAGCCCTGAGCGCCACCTAACGTTGGAGGGACGAAGTGCAAGATGGGTGACGAGTAGGCAAGCCTCTTGTAGTTCTCAAGGATGCTTGTCGTCTTGAGCTCCACTACACGCACGCCTATCTTCGGACCTTCTGGTGTCTCGACTGGTGCTAACCTGATGGTTAGACTATCCCTCCATCCCTCGCCCCTTCTGATTTCTAGAACTAGCATACCATCAGGAGGCGGCTTGTCCAGAGCCTGCTTTAGGACGTCTACTGTAAGCGCTTGCACACCATTAACTGATACTATGACGTCCCCCTCGGATATTCCCGCTTGTTGGGCCGGCATGCCCTCCTCGACCTTTGAAACGTAAAGGCCATCCAAAGAAGGTGATAGGCCCGAGACTAGCACGAGCAGAGCGAGGAGGCATGCGACAGCGACGGTTATGTTTGCGCCGGGACCGGCCGCAAGTACCCTTGCAGAATTTCTTAAACTTGCCTCCTTTAGCTGTTGTTCGTCAACTTCGACGAAAGCGCCTACGGGTATGCCGAGGAGCAGTAAGATGCCGCTGGACTTTACCTTAAAGCCGAGCCGGCTTGCCAGAATCCCGTGCGAGAACTCGTGGACGATGATTGCCACGACGATGCCTATCCAGCCGTAAGCTATCGGCAGGTAAGGGTTTATACCGGGTATCAGAAGGTATGCCTGAGCGCCCATCTGCCTTCCTGCCTCCCTCACTTCCGGCGAGATCAGGATTGTGGAAACTGCATTCACTATCAAGAATATTCCAATAGCCGAAGCTATTGGAAGGAGTGCTACCATGAACCAGCCAAGTGGGCCGAGGATTCTTCTCCCCGCAGTCTTTGTGAAAAGCCCAGTAACCCTCCTCGACCTGAGGATTATGAAGGGGAACTTGAACTCGAAAGCCTTCTGCCTCTCGTCCGACAACAGTCTTCAAGGGTTAAAGCTAGGGCGGTTGAATATAAACTGACGCTAGCGCCCGAAGAGCAACTCTAGTGCGGATATTGTTGTAAGCGTTATGCAGACCGCTTCCTCTGTCCTTATGGTCCTCACGCCTTGCTCCGGAACTACGTTGATTACGAAATCGAAGACTTTGTCCAAGTTGAAGTTTTGAAGTTTGGCTATGTCGTACAGGCCTCTCTTAGCTGAGCCGAATGCTATGCAGACGCTCTTGGCCGTAGAAAGTCTCGAGACCAAAGGTTGAGCTAACTCGTGGAATGGTTTACCGAGCCTAGACGTCGCAATCTTAACCTCATAGTGCGCTACTATCTCGTCCAACCTCTCGGGCACTATCGCTGTCTTAAAACCGGTGTATACCGGTGATTTCTTTCTAGAGATCAACTTGAACTCGCCGGATTCTGGGTTCACAACAACTATGACTCTCGTGCCCTTCTTCAGGGGCTTCTTCGTTTTTATGAGTCTCCCTAAACCCGCATCTATCCTGCCTTGCGAGACGACAACTCCCTCCCTATAATGGAATGTATTCTCAGATCCTACCTCAGGATGTGTCGGTATGTTTAGGGGTGGAAGCAAGCCTGCGTACCTCAAGGAAGGCTTGAGTGGAAACAACTTCCGTCTGAGGTACGGCGCGGTATTTAGATAGTCCATGACTTCCTTTATGAATTCCGCGTTCTTATCGGGTTCGAGGTCCTCGTAATAGATTATCAGGTTGTCAACCCTGAATGCCGCAAGGAACCTCGCGACGAGCCCAACCCTAAAGGTCTTCTCCCTTAGATGTTGCGTCTCGGCCGTCAGGCTCGACGGGAGTAGGACGTCGAGCCTCCACTTCCTCCTCGGGACCTCCTCAAACCTCGTAGGCATGTGGTCTCTCCTTCATTATATGTCCAAGACGAACCTGACCTTCTTCACATCCTCATCTATGATCTCCATGAGGGCGTAAGTGACCGACTTTATTCCTATGCCATGCTTATGCCTTGATGGGTCAAACTTCTCCCCCTTCACAGTTGCCCTAATCCTGAACACGTCATCGGACTTCTCTATGGCATGCACCTCTATGCTTGATGCCAAGAAACCTTCCAGTTCAAACAAGAGTAGCAACTGCTCCAGCCAGTTGTAAAGAAGGGAATGCATGTCAAAGCCTTCCGCATAAACCTCCCTCTCTAACTTTGGATTGACATCCTTAGTGTCTGATATAACGTCGAATAACGCAAGCCCCGCCTCCCTGAAAGCATCTTCCATCGTAGGTCCGTATGCCTCTACGTAAACGTCGGACATGTGTTCTAAGAACCTTCTTCCGCTCTCGCCCAACCTTCGACCACCGACGTTACAAGTTTATTTCGGCGGAGCAGATTTAAGGTTACTCCAATGCTTTCTTAAAGTCATACTAGGGTTTATATCTTCTAACACGTATCTTAACCACGTAGCTGCATGAGCGGAGTAGTTTACGATATAATAATTGTGGGTGGGGGCGCCGCGGGACTTACCGCAGCGCTCTATGCAACAAGACAGGGCCTGAAGACCTTGGTCGTGGCAAAAGACATCGGAGGGCAGCTGACCCTTGCATCTCAAATCGAGAACTATCCTGGAATAAAGGCTATTGCCGGTCTGGAGCTCGCTCACTCAATAAAAGAGCAGGCAGAGGAATTCGGAGCAGAATTCGTCTACGATGAGGCCATCGGCATATCCCAGCTAGACAATGCTTTCCGAATATCCACGAAGGTTAGCGGAGATTACGATGCGCTCGCCGTCATACTTGCGTTCGGGAAGACACCAAGGTCTCTTGGCGTTCCGGGGGAGGATAGGCTTGTGGGCAGGGGTGTTTCTTATTGTGCGATATGCGACGCTCCTCTATTCAGGGGTAAAAAGGTCGCAGTCGTCGGCTGGGGCGAGCATGCATTCAAGGCCGTGAAAGTTCTACGCGCTTACGGCAACAAGGTTTACATAATACATAGGGGCGAAGCCAAGCTCACGGATGAGGAGCTGGTAAGGGAATCCGAGAGTATGAACGTTGTTTATATGCCTAACAGCGTGGTATTGGAGATAAAGGGCGACACAAGGGTTAGGTCAATAGTTTTGAAGAACGCCAAGACAGGTGAGGAGGGCGAGTTGGAGGTTGACGGCGTTTTCGTCGAGATGGGTTACACGGCAAAAACGGATTGGGTGAAAGGTTTCGTCCAACTGAACGAGAACGGTGAGATAGTTACGGACAAGCTCGGGATGACGAGCAGGCCCGGAGTTTTTGCCGCGGGTGACGTGACCGACATTCTCTATAAACAGGCGGTAATAGCGGCGGCCCAAGGTGCTATAGCCGCTCTCTCAGCTTACAATTACGTACAGCGTTTAAGAGGACTTCCCACGAAAAAGTCGGATTGGGATTAAGCCGATAGAAAAGCAACATAGATGCTAAACGTCAAGCCACTCCAACCCGTCCTCTCAAAATAGATAAACAAATAAGTTGTTAGCTAACAATAAGCGACTTTAGGACTCAGCTGGCATCGTTAGTGCGTTAGGCGAAGCAAGTGGAGAGTTTATTGAGCCTCTCCCATCTTTCGTTTACGTAAGCCTTCAGCTTTTCAAGTAGGTCGGCATTCTCTGGCAGTAGCAGGTGGCTAAGCCTTCTCTGCACTTTCAAGAATTCTTCCAAGGGCTTAGGATTCGGGACTGGGTTGGTTATTCTGTATCTTCCGTTCTCCACCTCGTAGAGCGGCCAATACCTCGTCTCTACCGCTAACCTCGCTACTTTTATTGACTCGCTTGGGTCGAAGTACCATCCTCTGGTGCACGTTGCTATAAGATGGATGAAGGACGGGCCGTCGTAACTCTGTGCCTTCCTTACCTTGTTCACAAGGTCTTTCCAGTGCGATGGCGAGGCCGTGGCTGCGTACGGTATCTTATGGGCTACAACGATCTCCATTAGGTCTTTCTTTTGTTGCTGCTTTCCAACGATTCTTGCGCCCACAGGTGACGTCGTTGTGGCCGCTCCTAAAGGTGTCGCGCCAGACCTCTGTATGCCCGTGTTCATGTATGCTTCGTTGTCGTAACATACGTAAAGGAATCTATGGCCCCTTTCGAGCGCTCCAGAAAGCGCTTGTATTCCTATGTCAAACGTACCGCCATCGCCGCCGAAGGCTATGATGTAGTGCTCCTGACGGCCGTATTTTCTAGAAAGGACCTTTAGCGCGGCTTCTATACCAGAGGCGGCAGCGGCTGCATTCTCGAACAGCAGGTGGACCCAAGGAACCTTCCACATCGTCTGCGGATACGGTGTGCTTGTTACCTCTAAGCAGCTTGTGGCATTCACCACGATAAGAGGTCTCTTGGAGGCCAACAGTATCTGCCTCACGCCTACGAGAGCGCCGCAACCAGCGCAAGCTCTATGACCCGGAGCTATTAGGTCTAAACCATAAAGTTCCTTTATTGATTTAATTTCACTTACCGACATCATATCCTCACCCCCCAATACTTTACACCTCTTTCTATAGGCCTTCCTGCCTTCAGGTCTTCTATCACTTTCGTGGTTATGCTCTCAAACTCTGCGGCAGAGATGTCTCTGCCTCCAAGGCCGTAGACGAAATTAGCGACCGGTATGTTGAGACCAGCGTCGTATAGCATGGTTTTTATGTCCTGGCCTATCGGTGCAGACGGTGCACCGGGACTCATCGCCCTGTCCATCACAATCAAGGCTTTCGCATCCTTCACGTGGGGGAGTATGCTTTCGACCGGGAAGGGCCTGAAGAGTCTAATGCTTAGAAGCCCTGCCTTAATGCCCTTCTCCCTCATCCTTGCCACGGAAAATTTTGCTGTGGCTGCCGCTGAGCCTGCGCATATCAAACAAACATCGGCATCCTCTGTCCTGTAGGCACCGACATGGCCATACATCCTTCCGGTCATTTTATAGTAGGCCTCCTCAACCTCTGCTAGCTTCTTCGGAACCTTCTCCATCGCCTCAACTACTTGATACTTTATCTCGAAGTACCAATCTGGTAGCGCGAAGGCACCAAAAGTCATTGGCATCGAGGAATCGATGTAATACTTTGCTTTTCTGGGTGGAAGGAACAATGCCGCCTCGCTGTCTGATATTGTCGCAACCCCTTCCACAGCATGCGAGAGGAAGAAACCGTCAAGATTTACTCCTACTGGAAGTAATATGTCATTGTCCTCTGCCAGCCTGAAGGCTTGAAAGATCCTATCGTATGCTTGTTGAGCATTCTCTACAAATATGTGTACCCATCCAGCATCTCTCGAGCCCATCACATCGGAGTGGTCGCAATGAATGTTTATTGGTGCAGACAGTGCCCTATTCGCAATAGCCATGACGATCGGACACCTTAAACCAGAAGCTACGTAGAGGACCTCGTGCATTAGCGCGAGTCCTTGACTGGCGGTTGATGTGAAGACCCTTGCACCAGTGAGGCTTGCAGCAACACATGCTGACATCGCAGAGTGTTCTGATTCGACGGCAACGTACTCGGCGTCGAGCTCACCATTGTTGACATATTCGCTAAGCCGCTCAACTATTATCGTCTGTGGTGTGATCGGGTAGGCGGCTATGACGTCGACGTTTGCTTGCTTAACAGCGTATGCTATTGCCTCTGATGTTGACATCGGCTTAAGGGTCTTGGGTTGAAGAAGCGACATCATTCCTCACTCCTCCTCCATTTTTATGGCCTTAGTTGGGCACTCAACGGAACATATGCCGCAGCCTTTGCAGTAATCGTAGTCGAACTCAATCTTGCCATCATCCCTCTTCCTAATGGCTGGCTCAGGACAGTATATCCAACATAGGAGGCAACCTGTGCACTTATTCAAGTCCACTACTGGCTTCTTAACCCTCCAAGTTCCTGTTTTGTAATCAAGAGTGGATCCCGGTCTGTCTATAATGCCTCCGGGAAGTATAATTTTTTCAACCTCTGCCATTATGCCTGCCCCACTTTATCATATCCTAACTGCATGGCTTTAAGGTTATTTTCGAGGACTGTCCCTTTAAACCTTGTTCTTAGCACAGATTCAAGCGAACCTAAAGATACGATCCCCGTAGCCTTGGCGGTGGCCCCAAGAATCGCTGAGTTTTCGAACCTAGCGTCACCCAAAGAGAGCGCTATACCCCTTGCATCCACATAGAATAACTTTGCTCGCGGTTTAGAGGATAGGGCCTTCAAGAGGGCATCACTAGCGTTCTTCGAGTTTATGACGACGACGCCCTCGTCATCCAAACCAGCCAGTATTTCAACAGAAGAGGCTATCTTCGGGTCTATTGCTATAACTATCTCCGGATCGTAAACTAATGACCTAGCATCTATGGGCTCGTCGGATATTCTGACGTAGGCCCTTACAGGTGCACCGGAGCGCTCAGGACCGAATTCAGGGAACGAAAGCGAGTACTTGTTTTCCAGAAGACAAGCCTCAGCTAAAAGCCTTGCGGCGGTAACAACACCTTGGCCTCCTCTTCCATGAAATCTCACTTCAATTAACTTTTTCAATTCGATCGCCTACGAAACCTATACTTCACTATATCTTTGTTGTATGATGTTTTTCAATAAATACTTTATGCTAAAGAATTTGACGAAAGCTATATACCGAGCATTTTAAAGTCTAAAGTTGCACCCAATTTGCGAAGGACTGTTGCGACATTCTTTTCTTTTGACATCTCTGAGAACTGTAGTGCAAGTATCAATGCTTTGTTAACAGACCTTAATGTTTTCTCGCTAAAAGGTAGCTTGCTAATCTCTCGATAGAGTTCTTCAACTTCATGCACCTTCATCGGCCTACCAATCAGTTTTTCTACCAACTTCTCAAGCTGGTAGAAACATGATTTGAAGCAGTTGATGGAGGATGAGTAACCGAAGAAGCAGTTTCTACAATCGGAAGACATTAGCTCACGCATGGGTCCCTTCGACTTCACCCTTACATGTCTCACCACTTTAATGCAGCCTTCGGACTTTAGCTTCCTTAGTATCTTATACGTCATGCTCGGGCTTATGCCATAGTACGATAGGTAGGAGTGGACATCTGATGCGGAAACGTTTACATTAGAGCAAATAAAGTCCATGACGCTCTCTTCGATCCAGCTCGGCAATGCACGTACTAGCTCCTCGATTATCGATGAGATTTTTCCCCTCGGGACGGTGATTGAATCATCATCTTTCATTTTAATGCCGAATGAGCTTAGAACCTTCATACATGTTATCTGATCGAGACCGCTCCGCTCGCATATCTGCTCGATGTTTAGGCTACACTCCGGCGTGCCCTTCATCAAGTTTAGTATAGACCAAGCTACGGTGTATTCCGCTTTGTGCCAGCTACGCCTTACAAACCAGTCAAACATCATGAGGGTTTTTTGAACGGGGGGTATTAACAAAAAGTAAGAGTTATCTTGGCTAAGTTTTACACCAATATTGCCTAGCGCATGCTCTACGGCCGGGTCGTAAAGAGGATCTAAACCAAGGATTACCGAGTTATTCATCTTGAATAATGTGAAGGGTGGGTTGTAGATGTATGCGTTTTCGCTCCACTGAAGGGGGAAAAAGTTCTCGAGAAGGACAAAAAGTCCTCTAAATGCGCTATTTTTCCTCAATTTCAATACAATATTACACGCTGTGTAATATAAGCTTAACATCGTATATTTGACAAATTAAATTTTTTAGTAGGAAATTGCAGATAAAATTATTGGGAACACAATTTTGTACGAACATCAAGAAAGCCCGGTTTTGGAGCAGGGGGCTCCGAGCGTAGGGGTCCCTAAGGGCCGTCGGAGGGGCATCGTCTATATTATACCCAACAGATGTAAGGAATGTATGTATTGTATTGAGTTCTGTCCACAATCAGTCCTAGAAAAGTCGGAGAATATAAACTACAAGGGTTTTCATTACCCAAGAGTCAAACCCGGTAAGGAGGATTCTTGCACCGCTTGTAAGATGTGCGAGTTGATCTGTCCAGATTTTGCGATATTTATAAAAGAGGTGGAATGATGACGGAAGGTCTGCTCCCTCCAGGAAAGTACTTCATGCAGGGAAACATCGCCTGCGCTGAAGCCGCTCTAATAGCGGGTTGCAGGTTTTTTGCCGGATACCCAATAACACCATCCAGCGAGATTTTAGAGTGGATGAGCTACAGGCTTCCGCAGGTCGGCGGCCACTTCATACAGATGGAAGATGAGATAGCCAGCATAATGGCGGTACTGGGCGCGTCGAATGCCGGCGCAAAGTCTATGACAGCTACGTCCGGCCCCGGTTTTTCGCTCATGCAAGAGGGCATAGGATTTGGTATGATGACTGAAACGCCTTGCGTCATCGTGAACGTCCAGAGAGGAGGTCCGAGCACTGGCATACCGACGCTGGTCGGTCAAGGCGACATGATGCAGGCTAAGTGGGGCTCGCATGGAGATTATGAGGCCATAGTATACGTCCCGAACAGCGTTCAAGAGATGTTCGATCTTACGATAAAAGCCTTCAATACATCAGAAGAATACAGACAACCAGTTATCTTGATGTCCGACCAAGTTATCAGCCATATGTATGGCTCATTAGTTGTACCTCCGCATGAGGAGATAAAGATAGTGAATAGGAAGTTGCCTAACGTTCCGCCGAGCATTCCAGACTTTAAGCCGTTTGACTCAAGGTATGAGGTACCGCCTATGGCGCTGGCTGGTATGGGATACAGGGTACACGTCACTGGTCTGACACACGACGAAAGGGGTTACCCGTATTATACGCACGAGGTTTCGACTTGGTGTGTAAAGCATCTGGTATCGAAAGTCAGAAACAACGCTAAGAAGATATGGGAGGTGGAGCGTTTCATGCTGGATGATGCTGACACGATCATAATAACCTACGGTATAACATCTAGGCCGGCATATCAAGCAGTGAAGATGGCAAGGTCCGAAGGGATCAAGGCTGGCATGCTGAGGCTAATAACAGCATGGCCGTTTCCGGACGAGATCGTCAGGAAGGTAAGCGAGCAGGCTAAGGTGATCATAGTTCCTGAGATAAATATGGGTCAGATGATTCATCCAGTAAAAGAGGCTGCTGAGTGTCTTGTTGTCGGTTTAAGTTGGGCTCCCGGTGCGGTGCCGACACCGGACGTCATACTCGATACGATTAGGGCCGTCTCGAGGTGAGAGTATGCCTAAGGAAGTTTTAGCTACAGAGCACCCTGATGACGATCTGATAAGGACAGACAGGATGCCACACATATGGTGTCCTGGTTGTGGGATAGGAATAGTGATGAAGTGTTATATCAAGGCGATAAAAAGGAGCGGCATACCACCCGAAAGGCACGTAGTCGTGTCTGGTATAGGTTGCTCCTCAAGGCTTCCGGGTTACGTGAACATCGACTCTTACCATACCACGCATGGTAGAGCACTACCTTTCGCGATAGGTATGAACCTCGTGAAGCCAGAACTTGAGATAACGGTAATAGCCGGTGACGGTGACTTAGTTACTATAGGCGGAAACCACTTCATACATGCTATCAGGAGGAACCACGACATCAACGTCGTGCTAATCAACAACTTTATTTACGGTATGACTGGCGGACAGCATGGGGCCACAACACCTGCAGGCTCCAAGGCAACTTCCGCTCCTTACGGTACGATAGACAATCCCTTCAACCTACCTCTTCTGGTCGCCTCGCTTGGCGCTCCTTTCGTCGCAAGGTGGACGACTTTCCATGTAAATCAATTGATTGATGCGATGCTTAAGGCAATGAAAGTAAATGGCCTTGCGTTCATAGAGGTTCTATCACCATGCCCGACACATTACGGCAGGGATAATAACTTTCCAACGGGCCTCGAGATGATGAGATATTTTAAGAAGATGAGCGTCATAAACCATGAAGCCGACCTTAGGACAGTTGATATAGACCTGAGGTCCGGCAAGCCGATAATCGTAGGAAACTTCGTTCATAAAGAAAAACCATCATATAACGACATGTGGAGAAAATTGGTAGAGTCCGTCACGGAGGAGAGGAAGTAGTATGGTCAGGTGGGACATAAGCCTGTTTGGTTTCGGCGGTCAGGGCATAATCAGGGGCGGACAGATACTCGGGGAGGCCGCGGTTTTGGAGGGAAAGGATGCTGCGTTAACCGTGGCCTATGGGCCGGAACAAATCGGCGGCTGGTCGAGAGCTGACGTTGTGATATCGGACGAGCCAATAGACTTTCCACTAATTACAAAACCGGATGTACTGATTGTTATGTCTCAGGAGGGTTTGGATAGGAGTTTTAATGAAGGCAGGGCACCGAAAAAGCTACTCATATACGACAGCGGGCTTGTGGATGTGTCTAAGGTTAAGGGAATAAATATGGTGGGGCTTCCCGCTACCAAGGTAGCCGAGCAACTCGGAAGGAGGTTAGTCGCGAACATCATGATGCTCGGAGCTTTCTCAGAGATTACCAACATCGTGAAGCATGAGTCCCTGCTTAATGTGATAAAAAAGACGTTCCCAAAAGCTGTAGAGCTTAATGAGAGGATCTTCATGGAAGGCGTTAGGTACGCCAAGGAAAGTGGAGTGATTGTCTGAGATATTGGTGATGCTTTGAGAATGACCATCTAGCAACATAATGGAAAGCTTTATTTTTACAAAATCGCAAGATGACAACTCGGCAGCGATGCCGTTCTGGAGTCCGCGCAATATGTCAGACTATCGATTCGATGAGGAAATAATCTTCAGCGAGGATGCTAAGGAGAAGGTTAGGAAGCCTCTGGGCAAGCTTTTCGAGGGTAAACCACCAGAAACGACCGAAAGACTCGCCGAATACATACGGGAAAGGAAGCCAACGATGTTAATAGTCGTTGGTGATTTCTCCGCGAAGGAGCTGAGCAGGATCGGTATTCATGCGGACATCTACGTAGTTGATGGAAAAGTTGAGAGAAAACTTTCAGAGAAGTTCACGGATGAAAGTGCCTTTCAGGTTTTTACGAAGAACCCCGCAGGTACGATATCCACCGATGCTGCGAATGCGTTAAAGGAAGCGATTCGCTCTGGGAAGAGAGCTGTGGTTTACGTTGAAGGTGAAGAAGATTTGCTGACACTCCCTGCCATCGTGCTAGCTCCGTTGGGATCGATGGTCGTGTATGGTCAGCCAAGTGTCGGCGTGGTAGCTGTCGAGGTCACAGAAGATAAGAAGCGGGAAATATGCGCAATGCTAAGAAGCATCAAGAGGGAATAATTTTAGGTCTTCTTCACTTCGCCCTTACTCTTAAACTCCGTGTAGTGGCAGTTCCCGCACGTGTACCTGTCGGCATGCTCGGCCATTACGTAGCCTTTTCCGCACCTTGGACAGAACAGGACGCTCTTCGTCAGGGTGTTCCCCTCAAGCTTGTACTTTTTCCAAAGCTTAGCCTGTCTTCCCAGAGGCCTCCACCTCCTGCTGCCTCTTTAAAACGTATTCCCTTTCATACTTTTTCATGTCCTCTACGGTGTCATAAACGTGGCAATGTACCGAGAGTTTATGCTGCCCAAAAAGGCTCTCCATTTTGATGATCGCTATTCTGTCCTCCGATACCTTTAGGTGTTCCGCTATGAGCTTCAAAAGTTCAGCCCTCTTGGGTGTCGCTCCATCATAATCAACTAGCATCTGGATGTCTTTTCTGTGAAGCAACTTGTTGTAGGATTCTGATAAGATTGATATCTTAGCCATAAGCATCACCCACTCACAGGTATTAGGACCGCGTTTATTTGCGCAATCGCATCGCTTATCATGTTTCCCCTCACCGTCACCCTTTTCCTAAGACCCTTCTTCCTTCTCCTGTTCCTCTTCTTCTTTCTCTTGGAGGGTGGCTTCTCCCTCGGATGGAAGCCGACACCTCCAGAAAGAAGCACCCTCACTTTTCTTGGGCCACTCACATCTGGCCTCATAGGAAAACCGTCAACGTCTGTACCGCCTGTTATCTTAATTTTGAAACCCGACTTGCCCAATATCGAGCCGTCCAACTCATCACCTATCTTTTTTCCTATGAATAGCGAAAACTGTTGTGGTGTCAGCTGAATTGTTTGCGCCTTACCTGTGGACGGATCGGACAGAACGAGCCTAGGACCGGCCTTCTTCTCGGACAACGAGGCACCTCCGGTTTATACCCGTCAATTAATAGGTTCTTAATAAGTCTCAATTATCTGGCCCAGAGGGGGTTGTTCTTTCTGATTATCTGGGCTATCTCGTCGAGTACTGCCCTCTCGTCATCCGTTAATCTGTTGGAGAACGACTTGAAGAGTAAACGCGCCTCATTTTCCGGTATTACTGTGTAAAGTATCTCACCTTCCTTCACATGCCTGCCGACAATCGGTTCCTTCATCGATATCGCTACGCTCATGCCTGCGGTGGCCTCCGGTATGCTCTGGCCTTTGTCCTGTATCTGCGATATCGTACCAACATGCTTTCCTTCCGAATTCATCAATACATACTTTGGCCTAATCCTTCCACCCAAGACTTCCACGCCTACTATTGCAGGGTTGCTCCTCCTGAACACATAACCAGGAAGTATCCTTATCTTGCCAGGTTTTGTGAGAGACTCAAACTGAGCAGTCTCTCTTCTCTCCTTTTCTTGCCTCACCCAACTTGTATACTCTTCTACGAGTCTAAAAAGCACGTTCGATTTGAAGACCCTGATGCCCCTGCTATTGGCCTCGCGCTCGAGGTCCGGGTCGACTTTAACGTTGAATGCTAGAATGACGCCGCTCAGCTCATCTTTCATCCTGACAACTTCCGCCTCGACTATGTCTCTTTTTGAGAGCTCGCCTATGTCGGCAACCCTTATCTGCACTCCCCTTTCACGGAGAAAGTTGACAGCCGCCTCAAGCGAGCCGAGTGTGTCTGCCTTAAGTACGACACCAATTTTGTCCGTAAACAGCCTAAACTCGCCAACTTCTTTCGTAATCCTCTCCAGTATCTCGTCCTCATTCTGGCCAATAACATATATGGGCGAGCCTGGATATGTCCTATCCAACCCTTCTGCCACGAGTTTTAAACCCGCGGCTGCCAAGACATGATCCACTGACTTGAACCTGTCCCTCGGGTCCCGCATCTCATCGAGAGGTTTCGGCATCAATATGGCTTTGACTTTTGTCGTGAACGCACCCTCTGGACCAAGCAGGGCTATCCTATCACCGACCTTTAGTATGCCGTCATATATTATTGCGTTGACGGTCGTACCAAGCCCTTCCTCCTCCGTTATCTCCAGCACAACACCCTCCGCCGGCGCGTCTTCGTGGAGCGTGAGCTGTTCTTTCATGAATGCTTGGGCAAGGCCTAAAAGTACTAGGAGCAGATCAGGTATGCCTTCACCGCTCTTGGCACTAACTGGGACCATAGCGACCGTGGTGGCGAATGACGTAATCTTTGTGTAAATGTCTGCCCTAAATCCAAGGCCTGCAAACTCGCCAACCATTGCATAGATCCTTTGCTCAAGCTCGTCCCTTACGGCTTGACTTTGCCTCTGGAACGCTTTAGGGAAGGGCTCATACTCGACGGACTTCCAGCCTGGTATCAGGTCTATCTTGTTCACAGCCACGACGAACGGTGTCTTCCTGCTCTTAAGCAACTCCAAGCTCTCGAGGGTCTGCTCCTGTATCCCTTTCATCACGTCAACGACGAGTATTGCCAAGTCCGCTATCGAACCTCCCCTCTTCCTCAAGTTTGCGAAGGCCGCATGACCCGGTGTATCAACGAAGAGCAGGCCAGGGACCTTCAGCTGTACCTTAATCTCCCCGAGCAATGTCCTACATGTTGAGATTATCGCATCAAGCGGGAAGAGACTCGCGCCTATGTGCTGCGTTATCCCGCCAGCCTCCCTTGCAGCTACCAGTGTGCCCCTCATTTTATCGAGCAAGCTCGTCTTGCCATGGTCGACATGTCCCAGCACAACCACGATCGGTTGCCTCAGCCGCATGTCAGGTCTACACTCATTAGTCCTGCCCGCCATCTAATGGGTCTTTTGCTTTCAGCCCGGCATGCGATCACAAGGATGATAAGTATCTTAGTACGACCTTCTTGTCGAGAAGCGTTGAAGGAAGGCACGAAAATAGTCCTTGGCATAGAGTCCACAGCCCACACCTTCGGCGTGGGGATAGCATCGTCAGATGGCCGGATACTGGCCAACGAGAATAGGGTATACAGGCCTTCCAAAGGAGGCATACATCCGAGGGAGGCGGCACAGCACCATACCCGTGTAGCTCCTGAGACACTTAGAGCCGGCTTATTAAAAGCAGGAATTTCCCTCGATGAGTTGGATGGTATAGCGTTCTCTGTCGGGCCTGGCCTTGGCCCTTGCCTAAGGACCGGTGCGACGATAGCCAGAACACTCGCCCTCAGCCTTGGTAAGCCCCTCATAGCCGTGAACCATGGTGTTGCTCACATAGAGATCGGAAGACTGGTCACGGGCTGTAAGGATCCAGTAGTCCTTTATGTGGCCGGCGGCAACACCCTGATAGCTGCCTTTAATGCAGGCAGGTATAGGATATTTGGTGAAACTTTGGACATAGCGGCCGGCAACTGCCTTGACACCTTCGGAATAAAGGCAGGCATAGGGCCCATGCCGATGCCGGAGCTTATGGCGGAAAGGGCAAAGTCATTCATCCAGCTTCCTTACACAGTTAAGGGCATGGATGTATCGTTCTCGGGTTTACTGACCGCGGCCTTCTTAAAGCTCAAGCAAGGAGCCGCGCTGGAGGACGTTTGTTACGGCTTGACGGAGACGGTCTATAGCATGCTGACTGAGGTGACCGAAAGGGCCGTTGCGTACACTACAAAAAATGAGATACTCGTTGTTGGAGGTCTTGCGAGGAGCAAGAGGCTGAAGAGCATGCTCGACACTATGGCGATGGAACGCGGAGCCAAAGTCTACACGATACCCGATGAGTACGCTGGAGACAACGGCGCGATGATAGCTTGGAATGGTGTCCTACAACTCATGTCTGGCATGGTTGTTGACGTTGAAGATAGCAGGATTAAACCGAGGATGAGGATAGATGAGATAGAGGTTAGATGGTTCAGGTGAGGGTGGGTTGCTGAGGTTGGGAGAACCAACAGCGATTATAAGGCTCGGTGCTGAAGCGGCGATCTATGCGCTGAACTGGAATGGCATGGAACTCGTGGCGAAGAGGAGGATTCCTAAGTCCTATAGACATCCTTTGCTAGATAAAGAGATAAGGATGCAGAGAACAGCTTCCGAGGCAAAGATAATCTCTGAGGCTAAGAAGCACGGCGTTGCATGCCCGGCGATAATTCTCGTAGATTTAGAAAATGCGACGATATACATGCAAAAGATACGCGGCATGGAGGCTAGGGAACTCATAGGAAGCCTTAATCATGAGGCTTTATCCACGCTCGCGGAACGTATCGGAGTTCTTGCGGGCATGCTACACGGCGGCGGCATAGCGCATGGCGATCTAACGCTCTCCAATGTAATAGTTGACGAGCAGATGAACCCTTATCTCGTTGACTTCGGCTTAGCTACTTTCACTAAGGACGTCGAAGAATTTGCTGTTGATATCCACCTGCTTGACAGATCTCTTCAGAGCACGCATTACGGTGTAAGGGATGAATTCATGCACGCTTTCTTAGAAGGTTATAGGACGGTCTTGGGCGATATGTTAAACGAGGTCTTGGAAAAAGTTAAGGAGATAGAATCGAGGGGAAGGTACGTGGAGAGGGAGAGGAGAAGGCGTTGAGGCTAACATTCGTGACGACGAACATGGGAAAGGTGGATGAGGTTAGGAGTTTATTGAAGACTTTTGGCATAGAAATAGATGTATGCACAATCAAGCTCACCGAGATACAGTCCGACTCTCTTGAGGAAATAGCGACGAGAAGCTGCGAAGAGGCTTATGAGATTTTAAGGAGGCCAGTATTCGTTGAGGACGCTGGTCTTTTCATCGAGCGCTTAAATGGTTTTCCAGGACCCTACTCATCTTATGTGTATAGGACGATAGGTTTTTCCGGTATACTGAGGCTGATGGAGGGTGAAGAAAATAGGGCGGCACACTTTAAGTCCTGCATAGCGTGCAAGATCTCTGGGGACATTATTAACTTGTTTAGTGGCATATGTGTCGGAAGGATCTCCAATGAGCCTAGAGGATCTAGCGGTTTTGGATTCGATCCAATATTTATACCGGAAGAAGGTGATGGAAGGACTTTTGCCGAGATGAACATCGAAGAGAAGAACGCGATATCGCATAGGGGAAAGTCCGTCAGACTACTTGCTGAATGGTTAAAGCTTATGCGCTAACCCTTCGATTATCGAGACAGTTGTGTTCACAGGGTCTAGCCTTTCCATCATCTTCTTGAAAGAAAGGGCGCTCCTCGAGTAAGAGTCATCATCAAGAATTCTATCTAGTGCGTATCCGAGGTTGCTCTCATTCAACTCGTCCTCATCGATCACTATGCCGGCACCATGTTTTGCAACCGATTCAGCGTTTGACTTCTGTTCACCATGAGCCCTTATGGGTATCAAGACCATGGGCTTTCCGAATGCCAGCGCCCTCGTTATGCTTCCATGTCCCGACCTTGATACGATGACGTCGGATACATTGTAAAGCTCGTCAGGGTTTTCGACCCAATTCATGAGCAGTACGTTTTCCTCTCTTTTTATGTTGGATGCCTTTGGTTCTGCGAGCGTCATCATAAAGAAATATTTGTCAAGTTTTCTAGCAATTCTCATCAACTTCTCGACAAGTACAGTCTTCTCAAGGACCGGGCCACTGATATGTGCAAAAACTAATGGCTTCTCCGGCGGTATTCCGTACTTCTTACAGACCTCATCCTTCGTCGGCAGGTCTTCTTTCGGTAGCTCGAGCAAAGGGCCGACGAACGTGCTCTTCGACTTTGCGGCATCGCTCAGTACGAGATTCATGCGCGATATTGTGTATGGTTGTGGGAAATCTGATATCACAATCCTATCCGCCATTTCCCAAAACTTGGTGATGAGCTGTGCACCGCTTTCAACGAGTTCTACTAGCGTCTTGTACTTGTGATATTCCACCAACACGTTAAATTGATTGAGTATCAGCACGACAGGATAACCCAAGGATTTTGCAGCCACGACCGTTGATACCCTAGTGTCGGAGATGACGACGGATGGTTCAAAGCAAGATATGTTGGATACCTCCCTTGCAGTCTGGAGCGATACTTTGAGCGGAAGATGAAGGTTCTTGAATATTGTCATCTTTATACTGACCTTGCCATCCGGAAGGACGCCATAAGATACCGGATCAACCTTGTTGACTGGGATACCGAGTGCCTCGAGGTACTCTACGCCTTCGCCGTAACTTGAAACCGCGACATCCCATCCCTTGTTAACTAGCGCTCTAATAAGAAGTGAACTCCTAGCGGCATGGCCCATGCCGATTCCGCAGATACCAAAGTATGCCCTCAAACTTCACAACCCTTCAGCTCTTTCCTGACGACATTTCCGCCTGGGCTTTCTTCGGCAAATATTTCCGCCGTGAACCTGTAAATATCGAATTTTCCAGTCAGCCAGTAGGTGGCGGGTAGGCCTGCCTTCAGACAGAGATGGCACAGAAACTCCTCGGGATCCCATCCATACTCAACTGGCACTTGAGGGAGGAGCAGCCCAGAACCACGGCTGCTCTTTATTATTAACCCATCCCTCCCTATAACGATCTTGGATGGCAACTCTTTTGGGCTCTTAAATTCTATCTTCTCTGGAACGCTTAGCACGCTTACCTCTATCACGATCTTATCCATCTCGGCGAGCTCTACCGGCGGGAATCTAGGGTCTTCGGTTGCCGCGGCAATCGCGGCCTTCACGATAGCTTCTGGGAGACTCATGACCGGAAAAGGAAAGCCTATGCATCCTCTAAGATCGCCCTCTGGATACGTGTAGAGCGAAACGAAAACTCCCGTTTCTTTTGTTGGGATTCCGCTCCCCTCGGACACTTCGTATATCTTGCCGGATTTTAGGTACTCCTGTATTGCTGCTCTTGCAAGCCTTACGAGCTTTATCCCTTCGTCTAAGCTTAGCATATCCATCGAGCAGAATGTTGAAGCGCTTGTTATTATCTATTTTAATACGTTGCTGCCCAAACTTTTACGCTCTAGGAATATCCTTCTAGCCTCCGAGAGCCTCTTGCTTATGTCGACCCAGTGGCTTCCTATCCAGTACTCCTTGCCGCACTTATCGCAGAGCCAGCGGGAACCATAACTCTTCAATGGAGTGTTGCAGACTGGACAGCGTGTCCTTTTTCCGTCAAATTCCAAGCTTATTCCGAAAGCTTCAGCGGTGGTCGCAAGAGCTTCTGGGACGTCTGAACTCATTAACTCAAGCACAGGTATGCCGTTCTTCTCAGCAAACCTCGCAACGCCTCTATCCTTTGTTAAAATTATCCTGCCCTCTTTCTTAGCAATCTCGAGCATTTCCTTGTCGTCGCCCTTCCAGTATTCTGTATCATAGCCTAAAATCCTAAGCCAAGTTACAAGATTTCCCAACATGGAGTTGACCAGGAACTTCTTTTCTTGACTCAACTCTATGATTCTTCTCCGCCCCTCGTTTCTAGTTCCATCCTACAATCTTCGCATAAATATTGGTCGTTAACCCTAAGCAGCATGTCTGACCATTCGCCGCAAGCATCGCAAAATCCCTCCGTGTAACCCTCGCCACTAGTTTTCACGTTACCCATCCTCATTTTTTCTCTGACGATCTCTAGTATCTCCGGCGTTACCTGTAATATATCGGTTGTGCTGATTATGCCTACGAGCTTATCCTTGTGAACAACCGCAAGATGGTCGATCTTCAGCTTATTCATCTCCCTCAAAGCATTGTCTATTAGGTCGTCCGGGTTTGCGACATGTATGGGACTGCTCATTATATCCTTGGCTTTAACCTCGTTAGGTTTCAGGTTCTTCGCAACTACCTTGTATACTAGGTCCCTTTTTGTTATTATCCCGACCGGAAAGCCCTTCTCCGTAACCACTACACTGCCTATGCCATAACGTACCATCTTGTTCGCGACTTCTTCTGCGGTTTCTTCAACATCAGCGTCAATCACGGGGCTGCTCATTATGTCCTTAACCCTTAACTCTTCTGCAAGCGACGCTGGCTTAACCATCCGTCCTCCGCATGGTAGTGATTGGCGTTAGATATTAAACTTGTTGTTACCTTTGTAGTGCGCCCTTTCCATAGGGGATTGACTGGGCTATCAATGCGGCTAAAGGACGCTTTTCTTCGTCACTTAGCTCGTATCCCGATTGGCGGCATAAAGAATCGAGTATTTTTAGCGATAGGCTGCCCGCGTCCTCGTCGCCAGGCACAACTTCCACAAGGGCCTTGGACTTAGCGGCTACAGCAGATGGTGGTCCATGGAGCACTTCGTAAGCCCCGTCACTCTTGCGAAGACCAAACGCCACGGCCAGTCTTGTCTTAACGTAATTTCTCTTGCCAGTAACCATGAAGGAGCCCTTTGGAAGGTACTCTCCGGATGGTGCTGAAAAAGACACCTGTTCAGGTCTAACGTAGTAAACACTAATGGACGATAGTCCTTCGCGCCATGCTCTGCTATAGGATGCGGCAAACTGGGCAGCCTCCTCTATCGAACGTTCGCTAGCCTTTTTGCCGCCTTTAAGTATGACAACAGGAGCGCCAGTTATTTCCGCATGAAAAACTAGATCATCGGGCTGTAGATACTTTCTAAGTAGGGTAATGTTGGAGGACGCATCCTTGCCAGCAACGGCTAGGAGCCCCTCGGATGTTTCGAACCATCTGAATTTTTCAAACCACTTCTTCCTTTCACGTACTTTATGCTTAGTTTGCTCGGAAATTGAAAGCTTTTTAGACTCGAGCTCGGCTGTTATTTTTGAAATTTCAGATTCTAGCTCGTTTATCTCATTTAATATTCTTTCCTTTGCTAACCTTAGCCTTTTCACCTCATCGAACATCTTCTCAACCTGTTTGGGAACAGGCTCGCTTAACGAAAGCTCAAATTCGACATCGTTAACGGAGATTATGGCTACACCTTTTGTTCTATCTATGCTGATGATTTTCAGATTATCCACATTTTGGGGACTTCCTTCTTTAATTGATTGTCTGAAACTTTCCACATCATGTAGCATTATAAAAAGCCTCTCCGCAACGTTCTTGATACGTTCAATACTTTCTTCCAATTCTTTAATCGCGCCCTTTTTCGACTCAATGTCTTCCTGAATTTCCTTTAACCTTTGCTTAAGTTCCATCGCAGCCTTCTCTTCATATTCTTTCACCAAATATGCCTCGTACTCCGCTGCAACGGCCTCGTTGAATGAATTAACCGACTCGAAAGAGTAGCCATTCTGCTCTAGACTCTTCAGAATGAAAGGTACGGCCCTTACATCCGAATCACGCCTTGCTAGATGTGGCCTTGGTTCTTTAAACGCTGTAAGTATGTGCTTAATAGCCTCAACAATCCTGCGCCTTTCGTCCCCATCAAGCGTATCTACTGGTGCATTTTTGTCGAGACTCGCCAGCGCAACTACCTCCTCCGCGTACTTGCCACCTAGGCCCAGCTCGGAGGCCAGCCAAGATACGAGTTTCTTTTTAGAGCTAGCCTTCTCTATTATTTTCTCCACGTCAACATCTTCTGTTAGCGTAAACCTGGACGGAGGTGACGTGTAGTGCTTCCCTTCTGCTATTTCTCTATCCCTCATCTTGGTGTGGAAGAGTGCGACGAGAATTTTATTCGATTCATCAACAAGCACTATGTTCCCCTTCGGTATGAGTTCTACAATCAGTTTTAAATTACCGTCCCGCTCAAAGCTTATGATGGCGATCCTTTCACTGCCCATTTGTTCCAAACACTTAAGCCGACTTCCGTTTAGGAATTTCCTGAATTTCATGGCGAGATTTGTCGGCGTCTTAGGTTTTGGATAAGTGTGGGAGGTAAAGTACAAGCATTTGCCAGCTGAGGCCCTAAGCTCATAATCGCTCTCTCTTCCCCTGAGCTTAAGGATTATGCTGCCGTCATCAAGCTGATACACATTATCCACTATACATCCGATTAGGGCGCCCGCCATCTCCCTTAATAAAACGGAAAGTTCATGAGTTGATATTTCCATAAAAATCACCGAGGTTTGAGGCGATGATCCTTGAAGATAAGCTGTACTGGTCCAAAGTGTTCTTGGGGATCTTTATAGGTTTCCTCTCGGCCCTCTTAAGGTTGCACGAACCCACATCCATGGTTGCCATAACGGTTGCCATAACGGTTTATGTGGTGTATAGCATAATATCGCCGCTCATATTCAGAGCACAAAGAGGGTATTTGAAGACCAAGAAACCATACATAACGGGTCTGACGACGTACTTCCTCGTTTGGCTAGTGAGCTGGATACTCTTCTACAACATCATTTTGAGATGACTCTTTCTGCGAAAGCTTGTGAGGGACTGGTAATTCATGGAGCATGTTGAGGAAGTCTGACCATGCCCTGTAAAAACCTGGTCTTATCGTAAAAGGTAACTTAGCCTTTTTCTCGAATTCCTCCGCCAGCTTCTTCCTCTGCTTCTTTAAGTTTTCATCCATCCAAATCTTGTACACAAACGACTCGAGGTCGTCATTTATGTATGCATAATATATGCCATAGAGCGCATCATAGTAGCCCGCATCATTTTCCTCGTTCAGGTTTTTCTTAAACTTCTCCAAGATTTTCTCGGCCTCTGAGATTTTGCCGGTGAACAGGTTTACGTAGAACGATTTTATCATCTTGTTATGTTGTGGCATAAGCATCACCTAGACTTAAGTTCATCCTCTTCCACATCCTCTAAACCATTTTCAGTTATCTTAAACACAGCCTCGCCTTCAGGTAAATAGGGACTTGACACGAGCCTTGCTATCCTTATGTTCTTACCGACAGACTTGCGAAGGAAAATCCTCGTGTGACTTGTATGACCGACTATATGCCCGCCGACTGGCGAAACAGCGGCCGGTGAGAAGAACTCATCCGGCCTTGCCATAACCTGATTGGTTACCACAGCGGCCGCATTGAAGGCCCTCGCGAGCCTTATTAACTTATGAAGATGCTTGTTAAGCTTTTGCTGCCTCTCGGCTAGAGTCTGCCTACCGATGTATTCGCTTCTGAAGTGTGACGTCAATGAGTCGATTATTATTAACCTCACGTTGTTCTCTTTTATTACCTTATCGGATTTTTCAAGAAGTAGCATCTGGTGATCGCTTGTATAGGCCTCGGCATAGATTATTCTTCTCGAGACCTCATCAAAGTCAAGCCCGAAGCGCTTTGCGATGCTTTCGATTCTTTCAGTTCTGAACGTGTTCTCCGTGTCTATGTAGAGCGCCGCACCGTTCAAGCCACCCATTTCAACAGGTAGTTGTACGCATACAGCCAATTGGTGACATAGTTGTGACTTTCCGCTGCCGAACTCACCATAGAACTCGGTTATGCTTTGTGTCTCCACACCGCCTCCTATCAGAGCATCTAGTTGCTTGACACCCGTCGTTATCCTGCCGACGTTCATCCTAAGTGATGCTAGGTCCTTTGCTGTTACCCAAGATATTTCTATCGCTTGTCTAGCCGCGGCTATTATCTCTGCCGCCTTTTTCTCTCCAATACCGGCTGCAACTAGTTCTGATACTGTTGCGGTTGCCAATGCCTCTATTGTATTGTATCCTATCTCCCTAAGCTTTTCTGCCGTAGCCTGACCCACTGATGGCAGATCCTCTATATCGACGAACGTCTTTTTCTCCTTCTCTTTTACCTTTTCTTTTTGACTCATTCCCGTATTGACGATCTTCAACGAGATATTTAAACACTAGCAAAAAACATGTGCTCTTTCGAGCGCCTCTAGGGTAAAAACGCATAGACAAAACTTAAGCATGGGCGTAGTATGTAGCTTTACATGGCATCCAAAGCAATCATCCTAGTATGCGACGGCATGGCGGATAGAAGGTGCTTGGCGCTTGGAGGGCTCACACCGCTTCAAGCGGCAAGGCCAAAGTCCTTCGACTGGATAGCGTCGAAAGGCGAGTGTGGCTTGATGGACCCGATATCGCCGGGAGTGCCGCCTGGTAGCGACACAGCCCACTTAGCAATACTTGGTTACGATCCATACAAGCATTATACGGGTAGGGGTGCCTTCGAGGCTTTGGGTGCTGGTATCGAACTCGAGCCCAACGATGTGGCCTTCAGGTGCAACTTTGCTACAGTAAACGACGAGGGTATAGTAGTTGACAGAAGGGCAGGAAGGATATCCAACGAGGATGCTGAGGCTCTGTCAGAGAGCCTGAATGATATAAGGCTCGTCAGAAACTCAGATATCAAAATAATGTTTAAGCATACGGTGGAACACAGGGGCGTGCTAGTCCTAAGGGGCGAAGGCTTGTCGAGGTTTGTTTCAGATGTCGACCCCCACAAAGTAGGTGTAAAGTTCCTATACTCCAAACCGTTAACGGATTCTCCTGCATCGAAAAAGACGGCGGATGTTTTGAACGAATTTGTTGAAACTTCAAGAAGAGTACTCGCGGAACATGAGATTAACAAGCGCAGGGTAAAATGCGGTCAACCACCAGCTAACGTTGTATTGCCAAGGGGCGCGGGAACTTTGCCGATGTTGGAGAAACTTCCGACAAAATTCGGTATTAGGGCCGCGGTTATAGCTGGAGGTGCAGTCTATAAGGGCGTGTGTAAGGCGGCAGGCTTTGAGGTTCTTGATGTTAAGGGAGCAACAGGCACAGTAGACACAGATTTGAATGCTAAGATGAGAGCGGCAGTAAGTGCGATTAAGAGTTATGACCTCGTGTTCTTACACGTTAAGGCAACGGACGTCGTTAGCCATGACAGGAACCCAGTAAAGAAGGTAGAAATAATATCAAGAATAAGCGAGGCATTTTCCACAATCATATCAGAGGTAAACTTGGAAGATACATGCATAACAATAACGAGCGACCACACGACACCATCGGAGTTAGGGGAGCATACTGGTGACCCCGTCCCCGTAGCTTTGTACGCTCCAGGCGCAAGGTATGGTGGCACTGAAAGGTTCGATGAAATCTCTTGTGCGTCAGGTACGCTCGGTAGGATAAGAGGGGTCGACCTTATGCCGATCATCATGAATTTCCTCGGAAAAGTTCCGATGTATGGTGAGTAGATTGAGCACATCAGTTCCGGTAAGGGTTCCTGTGAAGGTTTGGGTTGAAGGTGTGGGTGAGTATGAGGCCGAGCTGATAAAATTTTTAGCACCAGCAACAGTGACAGAGCTCGTAAGGCTCCTACCGATAGAAGGTATGGCTGGACTTTGGGACTATGCTGTCTACATAGAGACTCGTATAGCGAGGGGTGCTGAGAAGCCGGTGGAAGAAGTGAATTACGGTGACATAATATACTGGCCTCCAGCCGGTGCTTTGGGTTTCGTATTCAAGAAAGCTAAGCCCTACGCTCAGACAGTAAAAGTCGGGAAGCTATCCGGGGACTTAACAGCACTTGCAAATACAAGACCTGGAGCTAGGATAAGGATCCTCAAGGGTTAGGATAAGCTACTTCTTCTTTTTTGACTTGGTTTTTGCCTCCGCAGGCTCGGGTGGCTTTGCAGCCTCCGAAGCTTTCGCAGGCTCCGCTACGGCTTGTGCCGGTGCAAATATTCTTAGCCTATTATCGCCGACTATCGGTACGAGAAGACCTTTTGAAGCCAAGCTATTCAGTAAGTTCTTCGCAACCGACAACCTGATACCGTACTTCTCAGAAATGAGGTATGGTGTAGCATACTTCATGCTCCTGATGTAGTTTAAGACGTCCCTTTCTTCCGGTAAGGTTATGCTACCGGTGTATTTCTGCGGCGCTGACTCTTTCTTCTCAGAAGGCTTTTGTTGTTGCTTCATCTGCTTCTTCTCAGCTTGAGACAATGTGGGTTTTTTCGGCCCTCCCAAGGCGACTTACCCTTTTGGTAAAGGACTTGGAGGTGCTATTAAGTGTTGTTCTCGCGATTGCAGGGTATGTAATTAGCTTTAATTGGCGCAAGAATAATTTTTCTTTGAATGTTAAGGTTTGCTAAGAAGATGCCGGATAAGTGCTTAGGATGTGGCGCATGCGAAGAGATAGTAGCATGCCCTGCCGGAAAACCATTCTCAGAAGCTCTCTGCTTCGGTTGCGGTGCGTGCCAGCTAGCGTGTCCGGGAGATGCTGTTTTGATGCTTGAGAGGACAAAGACGAGGGATGTCGAGATCAAGGTAAATGGTGAGAAGTTCTGGGTGCCGGAAAGGGTTACCGTAAAAGCTGCCTTGGAATTACTCGGTTACAGGTTTTCACGTTTTCCAGAGAAGGGTAGTATATTTGCTCCATGCTCCGTCGGAGGCTGCTATTCTTGTGCTGTATTGGTGAATGGTGCACTCGTGCCAAGTTGCGTCACAGGTGTCACGGAAGGTATGGAGATATCAACAGACCTTTCGGAAGATTATGTTCCAAAGAGGATAGTGCACGGATGGATGGGACATCCCGTCGGCGGCGTAGGGACTCCTTGGTGGTTGAAGGGTCATAGATACATAGAGGTTGCATGCTTTGCATGCGGATGCAACCTGAGATGTCCGCAATGCCAAAACTGGACGACGACCTACTGTGGTAAGGATAAACCCCTATCACCCTCCGAGGCAGCAAGGATAACAACCTACATGAGAAACAGGTATCGAGTGGATAGGATGGCCATATCGGGAGGCGAGAGCACGCTCAATAGGAGGTGGCTCTTAAGTTACATTAAAGCGCTGAAGGAACTTAACCAAGATAGCGATGCAAGGATACATGTGGACACGAACGCGACGATACTAACGAGGGATTACATAGACGACCTTGTCGATGCAGGGATGACGGACATAGGGCCAGACCTTAAGGGACTAAAGGTTGAAACTTTCATGAAGATAACCGGAATAAAGGAGAAAGAACTCGCCGAGAAGTATCTGAGGACGTCTTGGGATGCATTCAGGTACTTGGTAGACAATTACAAAGAAAGACTATTCATAGGTATCGGTATACCGTACAACAAGATGCTTATCAGTATGGATGAAATAGTGAAGATCGGTGAGGAGATTATGAAGATAGATGACAGCGTACAAGTCTGCGTCCTCGACTACAGGCCAGAGTTTAGGAATGTCACAATCCCTAGGCCTAGCTATGCAGAGATGCTGGACGTTTGGAAGGCTTTGAAAGATGTTGGACTTAAGACTGTGATATGTCAAACACCACGCGGCCACATAGGTCCTTAATATCTCTAAGCCCTTATCCTAAGTATCCTCATGGCATTCTCCGTAGTTACCTCCTCTACCTTCTCCAATGGTACGCCCTTTATCTTACTCACCATCTCTGCGGATATCCTCACGTTGGACGGAAGATTTACGTTGCCAGGAACAGGAGAAAGGGCTGGAGCATCAGATTCCAGCAGTATGTTATCTAGCGGTACCTTGCTTACGAGCTTTTGTTTCTGGACACTCCTAACTACGGAAGGCGGTATGCTGAAGAAATAACCATTTTTGACACCAATTATAGAGTGGGATGCCGAGCCATCGAATGCATGCATTATCACATCCTTCGCACCACACTCTACTAGCACCTCTAACGCATACTTTCCAGCGCTCCTAGAATGTACTACCAACGGAAGGTCCAACCTCAAAGACAATTCTATGAACTCTTTGAAGACCCTTCTTTGCAATTCCCTATCTGTCTTGACGCTTATATGAAAATCAAGACCAACTTCCCCTATGGCGACTATCTTCTTAGCATTTTTCTCTATCAAATCTAACACGTTTTCATATCCACCAAGCTCGTACGGCATGATCCCCAAAGATGGGAATATCATCTTGTAATCGGAGATCTCCAAGGCTTTTAAGCAATCCTCGTATCCAAGCCCAGACGTTACAACTATAGCTACTCCTGATTTCTTGGCATCGTCTATCACTTCCGCTAGGTTTGTCCTTATGCTCTCATCCGTCAGGTGGCAGTGTACGTCGACGAGCATAGTCCTTAACCGATGATTTCCCGTTAATCAAGGTTTTGAGCGAGCGTTAGGGCTAAATTTAGCCTTGAATCCCGACACAGAGGGATATTTAGTCCTCATCCTCTGGGGGTTCGTGTTATGAGCTTGCCGATTCCGATGGTTAGGAGAAAGCTTAAGGATGGTAGGATTATCGAGAGGGAAGGTAGGGGCTTTAGCTTGAAGGAGCTTAGAGAGGCGGGTATAACGATTGATCAGGCAAGAAGACTCGGACTCTACATCGACAAGAGGCGGAGGAGTTGTAGGATGGAGAACGTTGAGGCCTTAAAAACGTTGTTGAACGCTGCGAGTGATACTGTGAAAGCGAACTTCGGAAAAACTTCGTGAGTATGTCAGAGCTCCTTCGCTCCCGACTCAAGCACCTTGAATAGGTCTGCCTTCGTCACAATACCCGTTATTCTACCATCCCTCTGGAGGAGAACGGCGGGATACTCTTGGAGGAGTTGCCTGACGGTGTTTAGGGAGACCTCCTCAGGTATTATTGGGAAGACCTCATCCATAATCTCATTCACAGGAATCTCCGTGGACCTCACCTTCTCGAGCTTCCTCACGATCGTTGACTCCGAGATACTCCCTACAGGTCTGCCGTTCTTTAGGACCGGTAATTGTGATATCCCATGCTTTCTCATCAGGTTTATCGCTTTGCTCAGCGGGTCCGATACCTCCACGCAAATAACATCCTTGGTGCATATATCCTTGGCTAGGAGCTTAGCATCTTTCTCAGCCCTAATCATTTCAAGAGTCTGGAGAATGCGCCTAACAGCTTCGTAGGATGGGTTAACCTGACCGCGCTCGATTTTCGAGATCAGTGATTGGCTTAGCCCCGACATCCTTGCGAGCTCCCTCTGCGTAAGGCCCAGCATTTTTCTAAGCTTCGCAATGGACTCAAGGTCCCAGAGATTCTCCAAGACCATTGCACATCATGATTCCTATTGGAATATATTATTATAAATGTTTATGAGTAACAGATTACGGGCAAAAGTGATGCGAAGACAATCAACTGAGGCAATTCATGGGCATGGATACCAGGATCGGGAGAGGGGGGTATTTAAGGTTCCCATCTACCAGACGGCCATCTACGAGTATCCCGATGCTGTCATGGGAGAGCCTCGGCGTAGTGATCGAGGCTTGGACCTCAAGTATAGCAGAGAAGAGAATTACACGGTTAGGGCTCTCGAGAAGATTCTGGCTAGGCTTGAGAAGGGTTTTGACTGCCTCGCCTTCGGAAGTGGAATGGCCGCGATAGCCGCCGCATATATCTCAAGGCTCAGCGCTGGATCGAGGCTCTTAGTCCCCTTAGAATGTTATGGGACCACCCAAGAGCTTGCTCAGAATCTCTCGAAGTTCGGCGTCGAGTGCGTTCTCGCTAGGTCGGACACTGGCGAGTTTCTTGAGAGACTTGAGGATGGCATCTCACTCGCCATAGTTGAGACGATCACGAACCCGATGATCAGGGTTGTTGATGTTAAGGAAATTGCGAAGAGGTGTAAGGAGCTGGGGATACCTCTTATCGTTGATAATACCTTCTCAACACCGATACTCTATAACCCGCTCGAGGATGCCGCTTGGATCACGATACACAGCCTAACAAAATATATCGCTGGACATAATGACGTCGTGGGCGGCGCGATAATAGTTGGGAGCGAGGAGGATGCGAAAACATTTTGGAACTGGAGGAGGAAGCTTGGATCGATCATGGCTCCATTCGATGCTTTTCTCACGATCCGCGGCGTGGCCACCCTCGAGGCAAGGTTTGAGAAGCAGTCGAGTAGTGCCATGGAGATAGCAGAGTTCCTAGAGGATCATCCGAAGATAACGGAGGTCTATTATCCTGGACTCTCGAGTAGCCCATACAAGAGCGTGGCTGATAAGCTCTTCAAACGGCGACTCTATGGCGGCGTCCTGAGCTTCAAGGTAAGGGGAGGCCAGAAGGAGACCATCGAGGTTCTCAGGGGCACTGAGCTGATCAAGCCGACACCGAGCCTAGGTGGTGTTGAGAGCCTCCTAACATACCCGATATGGACGGCCGCGAAGAACATGAGCAGGGAGCAGATGGAGGTACTCGGGATAAGCGACAACCTCCTCAGACTATCAGTCGGCCTCGAGGACGTCGAGGACCTAAAAGAGGATCTAGATAGGGCTCTCTCGAGAGTATAGCCTTTCATGAAGTTATACGTCCATGAGATCCTAGGTATTAATTCCGCTCCCCTCTAGGCCTGAAGTTAAAGCCTAATCTAGAGTATACTCAAGTGGGCGAGGATGGAGGTCATCTTAAAACACTATCTAAGGGAGGACGTTGCGGTGGAAATTTCGAAATTCTGCTCCGGTAGATGGGTTGCTCTGGAGTGCCGATCGGGTGGTGGCGTCCGAGCTTTTTACAGGTATTGGCCTGATGGTGGACCACTTACGATCAGGGAGCCGGCCGACACATTACATGTGATGGGGGTATGGCTGCCGGAGAGCCTTGGGACATGATATGGTTCCTCGAGTCTCTTGAGAAATCCGAACGTAAAAAGAAAAAGAAGAAAGGATCTCGAGCCATGGGGGAGGAATGCGAGAAATATGATGAGGATGAGGAGGTAATGAAGGTGATAAGATACCTAGTGGGATCGGTAGATCCGAGACGGGCACATGAGGGCGCCTTCATCACGACTAAGAGGCTGAGCGAGGTGGACAAGTTCATATCAACCTAGATGGGCCAGAACATCTTCGCGTTCAGGGTCGAGGATGTTGATCTTGAGGGGGCTCAAGGACATTATGGGGGATAATATAGCCCCTCCGTAAGACTTCTACCAAGAGGAGGGTGTATTTACAAGGGGGCATGCGCTGAGGATTCGGAGACCGGTCATAACAGTAGTTGAGAGGGTGGTGGATGTGGCAAGCGTCAGGAGGGATCTTCTAACAAGATGGCTGAAGCAGCGTGAGGCGGGGACTATGTAGTACGCATGGTTGGTTAAGCATATTACTGAACAGGCTTATATGCGACGATGCAACGTAAGATGAGATGATAGAGGTTGTTGATCTTGAGGTCTCCTATGGGAGGTCTAGGAAGCCTGTTTTAAGGAATGTTAACGCTGTTTTTGATCGTAAAAGCCTTGTGCTGGGGCCGAATGGATCCGGGAAGACGACACTCTTTAGGGCCTTATGTGGGCTTACGAGCATAAGGAGGGGTAGGATCCTGATTGACGGCCTCGATGTCGAGAGGATATATGCGAAGACTGGGTTAATCATGGTGAACTTCCCAGAAGTCCTATCCCTCCTACCCGTCAAAATCCATGATCTGATAAGCCTGTATGCTGATTTGACCGGTGGGGATAAGGCGTTTGCTTATCGGGTCTTGGCGGACTTGGGGGTGGGTGAGGAGATCCTGAGGAGTAGGAGGCTTCATGAGCTCTCGGCTGGCCAGCTCAAGGCTGTCTGCACGGCGATAGCCCTCTCAGCTCACGCCAAACACGTCCTCCTAGATGAGCCCTTCGAGCAACTGGATCCCGCTAGGAAGAGTAGGCTGATAAGGTATCTCGCGGACTATGATGGAATAATAATCCTCAACACCCATGAGACATGGCTCGTTAGGAGCCTCGAGGACTGGAGGGCATTCTTCATGTTTGAGGGGGTTCTTTATGGCCCGGTCTTGGTTAAAGAGCTTCTTGAGGCCAGGTTCTCCTTACGGGAGGAGGCTAACCCCATTATGAGAATGATGATCTCTGGCAGGGCTGTGAGCCTTGTCAAGGATGGGGGTAGAATGCCTCTCCTGAGCCTAGAGAGCCTTGATAGGGTGTATGAGCTTGCCTTAGAGGGTGAGAGGGGTGACGAGATACTTCACGCTCAGCCTTAAAACAGCGCTCACGCGCCCGGAGCTCATCTTCTGGGCAATAATATTCGTGGAGTTCTGGGTTCTAATGTGGGCATACGTCTTCGGGGTCTATATCCCGGCTCATGAGGAGGCGGTTAAAGACTATGTCTCCACGGCTTACGGGGGCCTAACAATATTGAGCTTGTCGGCCACAGCGACGACCATAGCCTATGCACTCATCCACTCCTCCAAGTCGATAAAGTTCGTGACAAAGTATACTAGGCTCTCTCCATCGAGGTTTATGGTGGAGAACGCGGTATCCTCAATCACCGTGTTATTGATTGTATCAGCGATAATGTTCGCCTCCATGATCATAGTATTCTGGCATAGGTTCGGACTACTAGTTCTTCCACATAATCCTCCGGGCTTGTTCGCGGCCACGCTCCTCAGCGCGGTCTTCCTCTACGCCTTCTCATCCTTTCTGAGCCTCTTAATCGTGGTCTTGAGGGCTCCCAGATCAGCCTCCTTCATAGCATTCGTTCCACTGATGTTGGGCTTCCTAGCATATGCCTCACCCTGGATAGACTTCAGAATCATCGCCTACATATCACCATTCAACTGCATATCCTCCCTATTCTACCACTATTACTCTGGTAAGCAGCCGGTAACAGGTGGGATCTTCATGCCGGGCGATAAGGAGCTCATGGATACCATGTTAACAGCATCCTCCTTAACAACCTGGACCATCACGCTCCTGATACTAGACATAATCCTATTGAGGAGGATGCGCGGGGTAGGGATCGAGGAGATAAGGATTGTATGATATGCTTCCGGCTAAGGTGGTTCCATCCCCCTCTCGACTATTACTTCGTGAGCGCGTTAAGCTAGCTTCACCCTAAAATCCATCCACGATATCCTTCACGGGCCCCCCTTATAGAGTGGTCAAGAACGAATATTAGGAGGTTCAGTATCGAGAGGATTATGAAGCCTGATGCCCCTGTAACCCCTGTAACGAGTTCATTTCCATTAACAATCATTATAGATAATCCCCCGGTAGCATTGAGGGTGCCGTGCAGGATTGCGGCCGCTATAACGGACCCCGACTTTATCCTGATATAGCTGAATATGGGGGAAAGTAGGAGCTGGAACGCGGCCATAGAGTATGTCAAGAGCTTTCCGGAGAACATTCTCAAGAGTCAGCGGGAATTCTATGAGAAGGTCTATTTGCCGGTGAGGGATCGGCCTGAGAGGATTCTCGAGCAGAGAGGG
>Ga0272449_1000820_pt1 | contig 35066 bp, 39 predicted proteins | sample YNPCB0241_FD_198679 | JGI IMG/M metagenome (GOLD analysis project Ga0272449, IMG submission 198679) | Hot spring sediment microbial communities from Yellowstone National Park, WY, United States - YNP-CB-024-1 | ecosystem: Environmental > Aquatic > Thermal springs > Hot (42-90C) > Sediment...
AACATTCTAGCCCAAAAGATTACGTATTCCTGAACTTCTCTTCTAGGTTTGCTCCTAAACCTTAAACCACATCATAGCCCTTAGACTTAAGCTCACACATCATACTATAGAGAAAACCTATATTGTCGATCAAACCCTCTCTACACTTATGATATACGTGGTCTATATCTGCTAGAGCCTTAAGCTTTCTATCCTTAACATACAGGAATATTGAGCCTGCATGTAGAATATATCTCCCCCTACCCTTCAAACCACAGTACTCACATACATGAAGCTCTGAGGAATGTTCTGGAGACTCCCCACTAAACTGCTCTATAGCCTCTTCCTCAACCTCATCTAAGGTCTCGCTTCTTCTAAATACTTGTTTAAAGTGGAGTATTCATCTATTGATGTCTAGCAATAATACTCGATAGAATCCTTCAGCTCACATCTATACTCCCAGCACCTATCCTACTATATCTGATAGTTGGTATACTCCATTTTCAGTCTAGAGTATAAAGAATTTATCTATCTAAATGTATGTCTATATCGTGTTTGGGGAATTCTTAGTATTGATTAGTGTGTATGGTGGTGTAATGGGTGTTTTAGATTCTAGGCATTTAAGAGATATTGGTATGTTGGAGGTTTCAAGCAGATGGCAAGAGACCTAGCAGGATCCTTCGAGGAATATTGTGGAGAAGTAGAGAGAGGTGTTATAGAAGATGACTAGAATCTACTATATCGATGTTTCGAGGACTGCTGCTAACGGTAAAGGGAGGCAGAAGCTCCACTACGCCTTCAATGGCCTGAAGATAATTAAGATAAGGAAGCTGACAAGGCTTAGAAACGCTGATGAGATCTATGTTGATTCATTGTTCCCAGAGAATTACGATGAGATACAAGAGTTGCTTGAGAGAGGTGTGAAGGTGTATATTCTCAAGGATTTAAGAGTATTGAAGAAGCTGAGGTTGCAGAATAATCTAAGGAAGAGTGATGAGGTTGATGCCCAGTTACTCTCAATGATTCCAAGAGACGGATTTAGACCGTTGACGGTTGAGGAGCTGGAGTTCAAGATGAAGATGAAGCACTTTAACTGATCGGCCAGCCACTCTCCCTAAATTATTTTGTTATTTTAATTCTATCCCTCAGCAATTATCTCCCTCGCTTTCCTAATAGTTCCAGTAACCTTAACTACTCTAAGGCAGAACAAGCTATCATCTAGCTTCCTGATAGAAGAAATAGATAGGATTGCTCTCGATACAGAATTGTGAGAGCACTCTAAGATAAACTTATTATTAATCTTCTTAACTAGTTTTAAGTTAGCTTCATTTAAACCGAACTCACCGAACAATTCTAGATAGCTCTTCTCAATAAGCTTCTTAAAAACTTCTACTGGTATCTCAGTTGATGCTTCAATGATGATGTACCTCTTCTTTCTTTTAACCAATCTTCAATACACCTCTAGCAATATAGCTAGATGATAGTTTAACTAGGTTTGCCTCGATAATCTTTTCAGGTATAGTTGATACAGCATCCAATGCCGTACTCCTATCTAGTCCAAGGACTTGTAGGAGGGAAGCTAGCTCATGGGGGCTACGAAGCTCGAAGGGTTTAGAAGCACTTGAAGAAACAATTATACTAGTCTTCCTAGATAGATAGTTAACTACCTCGCTTGCTACTCTTATGAATCCTCTCCTGCTGTTTTCATCTATAAACCATTTAAAAGGTAGCTCAACAGAGTTACTGATAAGCGCTGCTACACCTTTATCGATCCTAAACCTCTTACTAGGTGGTAGGATTATGGAGTCGACTCTACTATCTCTTGCAGCTGTTAGTGCAACTTCAAGATTACTACATATAACTGAGATTACTTCATATCCACCTCTATAAGCTCTCAGATTCTTGAGAAGAGATAACCTATCTTCTGGTTCTAGGATAAGCTTCCTATAGACTTCTATCTTAAAATCTTCACTAAGCTTCCTGAATTCTCTAAGCCTGTTTTCATCTACTGAAGATACAACTACACTTCTAAACCCAAGCTTCTTTACTTCTGAAACCATCTCATATAAATCTACTTCATCAGTCAAGTTTATCCAGAAGTCTACGTATTTCCTACCCAAACCCTGCCCCCCATATACTAAAACTACATCTTACTTTTTGTTTACGTTGTATCTCCTCCACCTGAATAATTTAAAATATCAATGAGCTTGTCTACGTCTCCTCTCACTGATACTTCAATCCTGATAGGGTCTTTATCTGAGAGTCTTAATACTCTATTGTAGGCTGCTTGCTTATCTAAGCGGATGTAGATTCTTCCTCCATGCTTTCCCTTTTCTATGCAATTCTCAACTATGTCATGCTTCTCGTATTCTGAAAGCTTGGAGAAGACTTCCCTAATAATCTGAGTAGATGTTTCTGGGTCTAATACTTCAAGCTTAATCATTGTTACTGGGTCTCCATAATAACCCTTCAAAACCTGGCTACTAATCTTCATCCTACTCATCCTATCTAATCCAACAATATTTTCAACAGCCTTCATAACTTTATCTTCATCTTCAGTAGCATGACATAAAACCTGTATAAACATCTTATCAACACGCATACCCAACAAAACATACAATAAGCTCAGTATTAACATTAATAACATGAATTCTAAAGAGGTCCTTCTTCTAGGATTAAATATTTAGTCTTGTATAGTTTTTATTGGGTTGAGGATGTGAAGATTGGAAAGCTTTGGGTAAAGTATAATGATGTAGTTGAATGTCAGGTATGTGAGAGGAGGTGTAAGCTTACTCTGGGGGGTAGGGGGGTATGTAGAAACTATGTGAATATTGATGGAAGATTGATACATGATGGTTATGGTTTGATAAGTGCTGTGGAGAGTAGACCGATAGAGATTAAACCCTTCTTTCATTATTGGCCGAATAGTACATCTTTAACATTCTCGGGATATGCATGTACATTCTATTGCCCATGGTGTCAGAACCATCATCTAAGCTTCTCTAATCTTCCAACAACATCTAGGAGGATACAACCTCAAGAACTAGTAGAGGAAGCTCTAAAAAACCATGATGAAGGATTATGTGCAAGCTTTAATGAGCCTACAACACTCTTCGATTATCTATTAGATTTATTCGAGCTTGGAAGAAGATTCAACCTATATGGAACTATTGTAACTAATGGCTACTTTACACTTCGAGCAATTCAAGAATTGATAGAACATGGAGTAGACGGGTTTAGCATAGATATTAAGGGGTGCCCGAAAGCACGTAGAGCTATCGCCTCAATAGACCATTCAATAATCTTCTCTAATGCTAGAAGAATAATAGAGATGGGAGGCCACGTAGAAATGGTTTACCTTGTTGTTACAGGCTTCAACGATTTTGAAGAATGTATAGATTGGATACTCAATAAACACCTAGACATGCTGGGAGCAGATGTCCCCCTACACATTAATAGATATTACCCAGCTAATGTCTGGAAAACTCCTCCAACGTCCCTATCTACTCTACTCGCAATCAAAGAGAAAGCTGAGAAGATTGGCATAAACTACGTATATGTAGGAAACGTTAGGATTGAAGGATTAGAAGATACTAAATGCCCCGATTGCGGTAAGATACTAATCTCTAGAAGAAACTATAGAGTAACATACTTTAAACTAGATGGAGATAGATGTCCTAGATGCGGTCACACTATCCCGATTAGAGGCAGATACATTCCAGAAAAAACATACATATTCTTTTAGAAGTAAAAGCTCAGCCTACAGTTGACCTAGAAATATAATAGCTTAAAGTATGATACTAAATCTGCTAATACCCTAAGGGAATCATGGATCAACGTTTTTAACATAGTCTATGGAGATCTATTCAGAAATAGTTTGTCCTATGAAGAGGTTGAATTAATTAGGCGGAGAGCTGAAGCATTCCTACGTAATGCTAGAGGACTAATTGATGAAGGGGAATGGGATTTAGCAGTATTCAATCTTGAGCAATACTGCCAACTTATACTAAAGTATAAGCTTTTAGTAAAGAAGGGAAGCTATCCAAGAACCCACTCTCTTAAATCATTAATCCGTATACTAGGCGATGATAATCCTGAATTGTTAAAGCTTATTCAAGATGAAGGAAAACTTCATTATATTGCTAGACTTGAAGAAGCATACATAGTATCTAGATATCTACCCTACGTTTTCGAGGAGAAAGAAGTAAAAGATATTTACAGATTTGTTATCGAGGTGTTTAAGCCTATTGTCGAGAAGATATGAAGATAGGCTACTAGATTACCTCAAGAATTATCTAGAAGTAGGAAGTAAAGTAAAAAGGATACTAAGTAGCATCGACCCAAAAGTTAGAGTTTATATCTTCGGCTCAGTAGTTAAAGGATATACCACAGCTCTAAGCGATATAGATATTCTCGTAGTCACAGAGAATATCGACATGAAGTATGAGATGATGATGAGGGTCTATAGAGAAGTTGAAGCTCCAGTAGAACTACATATAACCACGCCTGAAAAATTCTCCAGCTGGTACAAGAGATTCATATCACCAAATGAGATAATAGAAGTTAAATCGGAAAATCAAGAAAAAGAAGTCTAAAATAGTTTTAAGATAAGATCTTTAATATTAACCATTTCCTCACTCTTTGAAAGAGTACATTGAGCTTTAATTTAAAAGATTTAGGAGGAGGGGCTGGCTTGGTAGCCCTGACCACCCATAGATAACTTCTATCGACCCTCGCTTCGAGCATTTTGAGCTCGCCGAGGATGACAAATAGAAACGTATGGGTCTTGTCAGGGCTTACACCCCAGCCCCATCCTCAGCGAGCCCTATCCGCCTCCTTGCTTCTATTACCATTCTTAAGATTCTCCTCATATCCTTGAATGTCGGTGGATGTTTTTCACCATTCTTCCATAAAATAGTATTCGTAAGCATTACCAGGTATCTCTGAACTTTATGGCTGTATTTTTTATTCCTTCTGCCATCTCTACCTCTAGCCTTGTATAATCCAAGATAATTGATAGACTTCCTATATGATGTGGATTTATTGTAGACTAGTAGTCCAGCTAATCCTGCTAGCCCGTCAATATCATCTCTATCCAATCCTAGGCTATTAGCTATATCAGTGAATCTTGGAATGATATTGATGGCTTTATCAACGATCTCCCTCCTAGCATCCTCAACTATCTCCTCCAATATCTTGACATCACCTCCAACATCAACGCCGACTATGCCAGCACTCCGCACTCTCTGAAGATTCTTATAGAGTATTTGCTCCTTCATCAACAATGGTCTTAGCTCAACATCAATGAGAGTCAACTGTCTGAAGTATCTATGAGTATTATTCTTAGTCAATGATAATTCATAGGCTTTCCATAACAGGAATGCGTCTCCTTTATCACTCTTTGATACTTTGTCTACTGTAGCCTTCAATTCTTCTCTGAATCTTTCCTTCCGCATCTCTTCCCACTTCCACGGTCTAGTAAAATAATAGACTCTCCTACTATTACTGATTAATTCTCTCAATTGCGGCCACATGTTTGGAAACAATGAGCTATCTAAGTATATCTCATCATAGTACTTGAGCTCTATGAGACTGTTGACTTCGAAGAAGGTATCATTTTGTGGGTCGTAGCATATATGCATCTTTGAGTCTCTACGCTTCCTAGGTCTCCATTTAGTATCAACAAAGACCCTTCTAATCATCCTCCATAACACCTCCCTTTACTTCTCCACTATATACGCCAATCAATACTAAGAATCCTTCAAACACGATATACGCATACTCCTAGGTGGATAAATTCTTTATACTCTAGACTGAAAGTGGAACATACCAACCGTCAGATATAATAAGGATAGGTACTGGGAGATATAGGTGCTAGCTCGTAGACCTTAATGTAGGTTGCTGTAGAGGCATATCCAGCTTATCCATATTATGCATAAAGTGTAGAGCTATAGTAGAGGATACGTAAGTGGTTTCTATGGAGAATTATGGCCAGACATCCCTAAATGAATACTATACAATTGGATGAACATCTGGAGAGGAGAACGTAAAAATTGAAGAAGAGTCTGATACTAAGCCTAGTAAGTATAACTACTCTATCCCGAAGAATATGAAGAAGTATATCTTCCATCTAGTACGTTAAGGATGAGGAGCTGAAAGCTCTAGCAGACATACACCATGTATATCATAAGTGTAGAGAGGGTTTGATTGATAATATAGGATTCCTCTATAGTATGATGTGTGAGCTTAGGTCTAAGGGCTATAACGTAATTGTTGTAGGGAAGGCTTTTGACGATGGCTTATATGCTTATGTAGGTAGATAGGGTTGAGGAAGAGAAGATTGTTTATAATGGCTTAGATGTGATGGTTATCAGCAGACTCAATAATATTGAGGGTTTTGAGAAGATGAACTGGTATATGCAGAGTGTAGATGGAGAGATTATAATAGAGGCGGTTGAGACTATTAAGAAGTATATGCGTATGGCCTAGAATGTTTAAGCTAGGTATCTACAAACGTTATGGTGATAATATAAAGAAAATTAGAGGGGAGATTATAAAGTTTATCGAAGATGTCTTGGAGAGTAGGGGCATTGTTCAGGAAATTAGTTAAATAGAAAGCCTATAGAGATACGGTAAGGAGATAAAGGAGTATGTCGCTTTACAGTAGACTTAACGAGCTTTGGAGGGAAAAACCTGAAGAACTTAAAGCATCAATGAAGGAAAGATTGATTAGATGGAGGAGGCAGCCTTCAGTTGTTAGAGTTGAGAAACCTCTTAGGCTTGACAGAGCCCGCCAGCTTGGTTATAAAGCTAAGCAGGGGTTTGTAGTAGTTAGGGTAAGAGTTAGGAGGGGTGGATTCCAGAAGCCTAGACCTAGAGCAGGTAGAAGACCTAAAACGATCGGAGTAGTTAAGCATAAAGTTAACATAACGATGAAGGAAGAAGCAGTAAACCATGCAGTTAAGAAGTATCCAAACCTCTACCCTCTTGGAGCATACTGGGTAGCTGAAGATGGACTCTATAAATGGTTTGAAGTAATAATGGTTGACCCGCATCACCCATCAATAAGAAATGATAAAGATATCCAGTTACCTAATACTTTAACGAGGAGAATTGAAAGAAAAGAAAAGGAAAAGAAGAAATCTAGAGAATCCAGAAAGGTTAAGGAAGAGAAGCAGGAGAAGAAATAGTCCTCAATGTAAAGTAATTCTTCTCTATAAAGTTTGACTGGTGGGAGAAGCCGTATTTTCCAAAAATATTACTTTCTATTTCTTGTTTAGTTTTTCAGCTATTTCTTGAGCTTTCCTCGTCGCTGCCTCGACTGCTTTCATTATAGCTGTTCTTATCCCGCCCTCCTCAAGGTAATATATTCCCTCAATAGTTACTCCAGCTGGAGTTAAAACCATCTCTTTTATAATTGATGGATGAAGTTTTGTTTCTAGGTAAAGCTTAGCAGAACCATATACAGTGTATGCTGCAGAATAGTATGCTAGTTCTCTAGGCATTCCAACTTTTAATCCAGCGTAAGCCATAGCCTCAATTAATGTTGAAACATAAGCTGGACCACTTCCACTCAATGCAGTAATAGCATCCATTAATTCTTCTTCAACCTCGATATATTCACCCATTAGCTTGAAGAATTCTTGAACTTTTCTCATATCTTCCTGGGTGAGGTTTGGCCCCTTAGCATATGCTGTAAAGCTAGCTCTCACTAATATGTTGATGTTAGGCATGGCTCTAACGATCTTTGCTTCAGGAGCTGCTTCAACCAGCCTTTCTATAGGTATAGCTGCAGCAACAGAGATTAAGATCTTATTCCTCAAGTATACTGCTACTTCTCTTAAGACTTCAATTGTTTTATGAGGTTTAACGGATATTATAACTATGTTTGACCTTGAAGCAACTTCTTTATTGTTGCTTGTTAGTTCTACCCCTAGATTTTCAAGTTCTTTAATCTTTGAAAGATTTCTCCTAGAAGCGATAACATGGTATTTACCAGTTTCAGCAATAATCTTTGCTATCGCTGAACCTATCTGCCCAGCTCCTATTATACCGACCGTCTCCATGCTCTCCCCTCAATATTAACCGAAAATATAAAAATTATCTTTCCAATGTATTTGGATAGTTTATAATATGAATCAGCTGTAAAACATATTCTATAATATTATTTCTATTCTCCTTTCAATACTTATTAGCTTCTCTTCAAAAGATTGGGATGAAATTAACATGATTGCTGTAAACGCTATAGATTTATGGAAGAAGTTTGGTAAAAGATACGTAGTAAAGAGACTAAGATTTAAGGTAGAAGAAGGTGAAATTTACGGGCTTGTTGGACCTAATGGTGCAGGTAAAACAACTACCCTGAGGATCCTAGCTACGATTCTAAAGCCTGATAAAGGTGATGCATACATATTTGAGAAGAGCGTAGTAAAAGATACAAAGATTGTAAGAAAGATAATATCTTATCTCCCAGAAGATGTAGGAGTATACAAACATCTAACTGGGAGAGAATTCCTGAAGATTAATGGATTAATACAGGGGCTTAGAGATAGGGACCTTAAAGAAGCTATAGAATATGGTGTAGAGATAAGCGGTCTAGGAGAATTCATAGATGCTCCGATGGGGTCATATAGTAAGGGTATGAGGAGAAGGATAATGGTAGCTCGAGCTTTAATGAGTAAGTCTAGAGTGTTAATTCTCGATGAACCTACAAGTGGCTTAGATGTTGAGCATGCTGTATATGTTAGAAGATTAATAAAAGATTATGTTAAGCAGATGAATGCTTCATGTATTATGTCAAGCCACAACATGCTTGAAGTGGAGTACATGTGTGATAGAGTAGCATTAATGAAAGATGGAGCCATAATTGTTGAAGGAGATCCTAAACAGATAAAAGGAGAATATAATGCTGAGAATCTTGAAGAAGTATTCATAAAGGTTGTGAGGAAATGAGTCTGAGAGCATTAATATATAAAGAATTAAAAGAACTGTTAATGGAGAAGACGATCCTCATAGGAGTAGTGCTAATGCCACTACTATTATTCCCAACTATTGGGGGAATATTCTCATTTACTATGATGGAAGCAGCCAGAGTAGGAGAAGTCGAAACTATAACGTTAGCAGTAAACGATTTAGATGGGGGAGAATACAGCAGTTTCTTAATAGATAAGATTAGAGAAAACAATGTTCAAGTCATCCTTATTAGAGGAAGTAGTAACCTAAATGAATTATTCGATAAAGGGATTGCAGCATTCATAGAGTTTCCTAGAGAATTTACTGAGAATATATTGGCGGGTAAGAAAGCCAAAATATATGTTTTCTATAATGTGAAGACTGCCAAGATAACTAGCTTAATCAGCATCAGCAAAATCTCTGGAATTCTCTCAAGAGCTTACCAATCACTATCTGAGAAACTAGCTGAAGAGAAAGGTATCGATCTAGATTTCCTAAGCAAGCCTATCGAAGAAGAATCTAATACATTATATGGAGGTGTCGTTCTTAATTATCCTCCAACGATAATAGTGAATACTATTCTTTCTTCAGTCTATGGATTGCCGTTAGTCGCATTAATAGTTGTAGGTCTTACTGCAACTATCTCAGCTACTAGCATTGGTTTAGAGAAAGAAGCTAAGACATTAGAAATACTTCTCACACTTCCAATTAGTAGGCTTAAGATTCTTTTTACTAAAATGCTTGCTTCCACTATTATCGCTCTAATAGGTATGTTCTCATTTGGAGTAGGATTTGGAGTATATCTAATACTAGCATTCTCAAGGATGGGTAGCCTCCAAGAATTATCAAGTAGGAGTGGAGGCTTAGAAGTATTTTCGCCAACTGTATCTCTTCTTCCATTAAACTCTACAGCCGTAATCATCTTAATGCTTACTATATTCATAGCAATGCTTCTAACAATGTCTATAGGTATACTTGTAGGAGTACTTGCAGAAGATGTTAGAGGGTCTCAGCAGCTAGTTGGAGCAGCGACATTCCTCCCAATGTTTCCAGCATTCTTCCTTACAGCTTTCATAAACATTGATGAATTAGCTTTTCCAGTCTCCCTCTTAATGATGCTGAATCCCTATACTCATTTCTTTAAAGCAATAGACTACGTATCTACGGGGAGATACCTAGAAGCCGTATCTGCAACTATGGTAACAGGATTATTTACTCTAGTATTCTTGATTATTTCAGCTTGGCTATTTTCAGGTGAAAGACTTATAACACTCAAAGTATCATTAAGGAAGAAGAAAGAAATAACGTGAGGATAGTAAGACTCCTACATTTAACTGATACTGTTAAATGCTACAGTGGTAAACTTGATTATATAAAAAATTGAGAGTATTTAAAAAATAGTGGTAGAGTATTTCTACCTATTTTCTATCGGTATGTATTCTCTGTCTACTTCTCCATCATAGTAGAGTCTAGGTCTTATGATTCTATTGTCTGCAATGTATTCTAGTATGTGAGCTGACCATCCTATAGTTCTAGATGCAGCGAAGAGCGCACAGTAGAGATCTATAGGTATACCCATAGCATGATATACTATTCCACTCCAGTAATCTACATTAGTACATATGTTCCTCGTCTCACATAATTGACTCATAACTAATTCTTCAAGCCTTCTAGCTATCTCATAATATTCTTTGACTTTTCCTCCCGCTTTCTCTGCAAACTGTCGAGCGTATTCTCTGAATATTTTTGCTCTTGGGTCGTATGTTTTGTATACTCTATGACCTGCACCCATAACCCTCTTCCTACCAGTTAAGATATACTCTCTATACCATTTATCAACATTCTCAGGGCTACCTATCTCATCAAACTGCTTCATAGCTTCAACATTCGCATAACCATGTAGTGGACCTCTAAGAGCACCAATAGCACCAACAATAGCACTATAATAATCACTCAGAGTTGAAGCAATAACAACAGCAGTAAAAGCAGAAGCATTCATCTCATGCTCAGCATACAAAATAAATGAAACATCCATAGCTCTAGCAGATAACTGGTCTGGCCTAGTACCGAACATCATATAGAGGAAGTTTTCAGCATGGCTCAACCTTGGGTCAGGGCAGACTAAATCCTGCTTAGACCTTATCCTATACCAGTGAGCGATTATAGTCGGCATCTTAGCTACTAGTCTAATAGTCTTCCTAACCATTCCTTCTCTACTTGTATCATATCTTCCAGGGTCTAGGTTACCGAGATATGAGACGGCTGTTCTAAGGACTTCCATTGGCTCAACATCTATGGGTATCTTACAGAGTAGTTCATCTACTTCTCTAGGTATATCTCTCTCTTCTCTCATCCACCCACTGAAATCTGTTAATTCCCTCTTTGTTGGAAGCTTATCGTATAGCAAGAGATAAACTACTTCTTCATATGTACTGTTTTGAGCCAAGTCTTCTATACTATACCCTCTATAGTAAAGTTTACTGTGGAATCCATCTATAAAACTAATTGTGCTCTTATCTATGCAAACATTCTCTACACCCTTATTGATTAAGACCTTACCAGAAACTTTATCAATACACCAGGGTTGCTCTTCTGGAGATAATTTCCTACCCAAAGAATATACACCTCAAATAACACTACATAGATGTTAAAGGCTACTAAAAAACATCGCCCCATATTAAGATAAAGGTATAATAAATACATCGCAAAAACGTTATCATATCTTTGCTTTTATCTTTAAGATTAGATTCATTATAAGACTACTGTAAAGGAGGAATGTAAATAAACGTACTTGTAGTTACAGTTAAGACAGGCCCCCACCATCATAATGATGAAATTTCCTATTGCTTCAAGTAATCTAAGAAATTCTATCCTTAAGGCTAATCATCTCTTCAAAGAATCTACTTAAGATAACATTGAGTAATGCATGTACTCCTAGATTAAAAAACAGCATCAAATTTTAGAGTATTTTAAAGAAATACATGAAACATAGGAGGCCGCGGCTGGGATTCGAACCCAGGCATCCGGCTCTCAGCCTAGCTTTTCTACTTACTAGTCCACAGGCCGGAAGGCTAACCGCTACCTCACCGCGGCCATTATATCTTTCATTATCGTTTATATGCAAGTATTATTTTAGGGTTTACTAGTATTTTGCTTTCATTTATAGGGCTGTAAGTAGATGGGTTGTGATGATTACTAAGTTATGTTAGGAAGGGTTGATTAGGTTGGAGAAGTTTATATTTCTGTTTTAGAGTTTATGGGGGATAGGATCATTGATGAGCTTACTCGACCTTTTTCTCTATGTTGTTTTGGTTTCTTCTTCTGGTGCTCTCTCACCTGGTCCTCTAACGGTTGCTACTGTTAGATATTCTCTTGATTATGGAAGGAAAGCTGGCTTACTGATATCTTTCGGGCACATGACTTTTGAGCTTCCACTAGTGATAGCTATCTCAATGGGTATTGTTTCCTTCATTAATAATCTATTGGTAAAATTCTTGATAGGTTTTGCAGGCTCTACTGCTTTAATTTTCTTCGGTTTGATTGAGGTTCGCTCATTCTTTAAGTATCGTAGACAAACTAGTAATTCTGCGGATATATTATTAGGGAGTGTAAATGATAGGAGGTACTCCTTGACGGGAAGAAAGGGGTTTATCCAAGCCATCCTAGTAGGATTTATCTTTACAAGTCTTAACCCATATTTTATTATCTGGTGGATGAGTATCGGTCTTACGTTGATCGTAAGCTTCCTAGCTTATGCATCATTGATAGGTATCTTGATAATGTATATCTTCCATGTATGGATAGATTATGCATGGTTAGGCTTCATCTCTTACGTAACATACTCGGGTAAACGTTTCTTAAAACCAATCCATATTAGAATTGTATCTCTAGCTCTCTCAATAATCATAATATTACTAGGAGTTTACTTATTAAGCTCAGTAATCTCTGAATTTGCAGCTTCCTAGATGCCTGTAAACCTTAAAGATACTCCTTTCTTTCGATATCTTTTATTCATGTAGATTAGTAAGTGAGTAAAGTTCTCAATTATCCTTGAGTATTCTATTGGGCCACAATCGAAAGCTCTCACTCCTGGAATTTTTTCTGCAAGCTCTATTGCTATCTTCTTCGCGGGTTCATCACCGCATACAGCTACATCACACTCAACATCTTTCTCAAGGTCTAGGAGAGCCTTATACCCAATATTATGGAATGCTGAAGCTAGATAAACCGTTCTCGGGAGTAGTTCTCTTACAACCTCTGCTGCAGACTTCTCAGAGAAGATAGGTGGAACAATAGTTGATATGACAGTTTTCCCTTCTAGGTACTGAGAAATCCTCTCGATTATATTTCTTATCCCCTCAAAAGGTATAGTTAGGATGATTACATCACTTACTCTAGCAGCATCTTCATTTGTCAATCCTTGAACCTTCTTACCTATCCTTTCTGTTATCTCTTTAGCTACGGTTTCAGCTTTCTCTTTATAACGTGACCCGATAACTACTTCTTGAGAAGCTTTAGCCAACCTCAACGCAAGCCCACGTCCAAGATTCCCCGTTCCACCTACTAATCCAATAATTCTATTACTCAATCATCCCACCTTTTTTGCCTTAATCTTATCTGTGTCCCAGTCTACCCTATACTTAAAAATTATAAAACAAAATAAGCTCAAGATATACTTGCTTCTTCAATTATTTACAGATTAAATATCTTGTCAGTTGGTTTCTCATTTTGTATTATGTACTGGGAAAACGAGTCGAAGGGAACTATTTCTTCTGAAGAAGATAAGAGAGAAACTTAAGTATTATGTAAGATAGAGGATGTCGACTTGTAGTGGAGTCTATCTTTGGTTTAGAGGAAGTGCTTGAAGAATCTCAGTCCATGGAGATAACGTTAGAAGAGTTTCATAAATTTAGGGAGGAACAATCTAAAGGGAGACTGAATTATGGGGGTGTTATTAGATACTACTCATCTCCTTTAGTATATGCTTTAGAATTCGTATTCTGCTATGTTGTTAAGTGTTTCTTCTACTGTCTCCTCTAGATTATGTTTTTCCCATAGTTCTCTTAGTTCTTGTGGTTTAACTCTTGTTTCTGGATGCCTAGCTATTATTGCACAGCAATCTCTATATTCTTGTATGCTTAAATCGTAGGTTCCAATCTTCTTTGCTAGGTCTACTATCTCCTGCTTATCCATTCCTATTAATGGTCTATATGTTGGAGTTTGAGAGAACATATTTACGGCATAGAGGTTTTCTAATGTTTGAGATGCTACTTGACCTAGGCTATCCCCTGTAACTATGCCTAGATATCCTTTGCTTCCCGCTATTCTATCGGCAAGCCTAAGCATGTATGCTCTAAAAGCTACGAGGATCATTTTCGGGGGGAGCTCGAAAGACTTGAGGAAGAATGGTTTGAAAGATGCTAGATATAGGGTTAGCCCCAGACTGTAATCTGATAATTTTTTAGCGATTTTTCCTATCTTTGTTTCTAATACTTCATCATGAGTTAAGGATGAATGGATGTGTAGTAAGTCGACGTAGCATCCACGTTTCATCATTAACCAGCTAGCTACAGGTGAATCTATCCCTCCAGATAGTAGAGATAAAACCTTGCTGGAGGAACCTGTTGGTAAACCACCTAGCCCAGCAATCTTATCAAAGAATAGATAGAAGCCATCTTCTGTAACTTCAATGTATACTTTCTTCTCAGGGTTTTCTAAGTCTACCTTAAGGTTTAGTCTATTTGAAATATTTCTTCCAAGTTTTTCTGCAAGCTCTATAGATTTGAGGGGGAACGTTTTATCACTCCTCTTAACGTATATTTTAAAGCTTCTTATATCCTCTTGCTTCAATGCTTCAATTATTTTTTCTTCCAGTTCTTCAATATCTTTCTTTACATGTATCGCGGGTGCATACCATACTACTCCGAATACTCTCCCAATCTTCTCAGACAGGATTCTCCAATCGTTGTCTTCCAGCTTTAAAACTAATCTTCCTCTAAGTCTCCTGAGTTTTCTATTAAGTTTCTTCTCAAGATTCTTTTTTAATAGTTTTTCATAGTAGGGTCTTCTACCGAGCTTTAAGGCGATCTCCCCATAATGTATAATGATAGAATTGTACTCCACCATATTCTAACTCTCATAATTAATAGTTTTTACCTGTTTTCCAATTAAGCAGTGTGGTTTAGCATCCACGACTTCTACTTCAATCTTCCTACCTAGGAGGATGTGGCCACACTCATCTTTTAACACTATAGGTTTATAGTAGATGTTTCTAGCTATTGCTTCTCCCTTTTCTCCTATCTCATCTACAAGTGCTACACCAGTCCATCCAATCCATTTAAGATTCTTCTTGTATGCAATCTCTGTAGCTACTTTTGTAATGTACCTGCTTCTTTCCTTAATTATCCTGGGGTCTAGCTGTGGGAGTTTCTCAGAAGGTGTGTGAGGTCTAGGGAAAAACTTAGAGATATTAACTGAGTCTGGCTCTATTTCTCTTATTAGTTTAATGGTTTCCTCGAAATCTTCTTCATCTTCTCCTGGGTATCCTACTATGATATCTGTTGAGACTGTGAGTTCGCTTATCCTGCTCTTCATATATTCTATTATTTCTCTAAATGTTGAGGTTGTGTATCCTCTATTCATTGCCCTAAGTATCTTGTCTGACCCAGACTGGACGGGTAGATGGAGGAATTTATAGACTTTCGGGTGTAGATAGGCTTCAGCTAATTCTCTCAATATAGGTTTCAAGTATATTGGATTCATCATACCTATTCTTATCCAGAATTCTCCTGGAAGTGATGCTATACTATTTACTAGTTGAGGGAGCATGTTTCTTCCAAGGTCTAATCCATAGCTACCCATATCTTGGCTTGTAAGCCATATCTCTTTAACCCCCATAGAGATTAATCTTGAAGCTTCTTCCATAATCTTATCTAGTGGATGGCTTACGAATCTCCCTCTAGTAAAGGGGACTATACAGAATCCACATCTACCCCATCTACATCCTTCTGAGACTGGAACTATCCCTACTACGCTATTCTTTAATACTCTCTTCTTACCTAGCTTGTCTAGACCATCTCCGACTGTTAAGTCTTTTCTAGTTTCTACTACTTCTAGTATGCGTGTTATAGCTCTTGGATGGACTAGTATAGCTTCAGGTGCTATTCTTTTTACTTTATCTCCTTCTCCAGAAGCCATACATCCAGCTACGATAAGCATCTTCCTGTAGGTCTTCAACTTCTTAATTCTGTAGAGCATTCTATCGCTTGTAGGCTTCTTCACAGTGCATGTTACTAGTAGGATTAGGTCTGAGTCTTCAGGCTTATCTACGACCTCCCATCCAGCTTCTCTAAGTATTCCTAGAGCTATCTCTCCATCAGCTACATTCGCTGTACATCCATAGATCTCAGTATAAACTCTACCCATCTCTCCAAACCTAACATAATGTTGAAGATAGATTAAAATTTAGCGAGTCTTGTATGAGTCTAGGTACTAGAGCTTAAGGTTAAGAGGAAACGTTTTATCTTAGATATGTTCTTGCCTACTAGTTCTCCCAGCATGCTTAATCCATCTTCTTCTCCTAGGGATTGGATGAATCTTGGACCTAGAAGTTTAATCATTTCATACTTCTCCCATGGGTAGACTATCCAAGCATCTACTACGTCAACGTAGTAGTCTGGTTTAAAAGTGCTCCAAGGCTTTATATGTAATGTAGCTGTACGGTATTCTCCGGGATTCTTAGGAGCAATGATCTTCTGCACTATAGTCTTTAAGGTCTCACCGCTATCTGCAACATCATCCACGACTAGTAGTTTCTTATCTTCTAGGTTATCTATAATGAGTGGATGGTATACTCTGACTTGGGAATGTTTATAGATGTCTGTATAGCTTGAGCATCCAACAGGATATATTTCATCTATACCTAGAATATCTGATAAGAGGTGAGCAACTATCATCCCACCTCTAAGCACACCAACTAATAAGTCGAAACGATAGCTACTTACAATCTTCCCTGCAAGATTTTCTACGAGTTCTTCAACTTCATCCCATGAAATTTTAAGATACTTTGATCCTCCAACCCTATAAGTATCCATACAAGTAATATGCTAGACTAGAATAAATAATTTAATTGTATAGGCTTGAGAAGGTATACATTCTGGGTTTATCGAAGTATTGACTTCTGAGATGATATGGGTGGTCTTCTAGGAGGAGGCTATTTTCCTTACGAAGTCAAGCTTAGAGTATATTCCAAGCTTCTCTTCAACCATCTTCCTCAGGTTGGTGTAGTCTTCTCTTGAGATTGTTTGGGTTATCTCGTTGAATTGTCTTAATAGGTTTAATGATAATTGTTTTGTACCGCTGTTGTAGTATAGTATTGATGTAAAGGTGTCTGGGCTCTCAGTTAAAGTGGCATTTAGCATCCTACACATATGTTTAAAGCTTGCCCCAGAGAGTTCTTCTATAATCTTCCCATCTTTAACTTCTTTCAGTATGTTTGTTATTGCTATAGAGAGGAGGTGGGTTAAAGAGAGGATGTAGACCATAGCATCATCATGTTCATCAACTGTTACTTCAATAATCTCTACTCCAGGCATAAGATTCTCTACTATCCTCCTTTCTTCTAAACTATCTCTTACAGGTATTAATGCAACCTTCTCATTCTTAAATCCAGATGCTGTTGGACCAAATAATGGATGAATACAGACAGGTTTTAGATTTTCTGGAAAAGACTTCATGATACTGTATACAGGCTTCTTTAATGATGAAACATCTATTACTACACCCCTAGCTAGATGTTTCGAGACTTCTTCTAATACACTTGATACTCTATTGATTGGAACTGCTACTAAGATTATATCTGAATCTTCTATAGCTTCCCTTAGACTACTATACCCGTTTATCCCAGAAGATCTTAATTCTTCAATCTTTCCAGGGTCTATATCGAATCCTTTAACTTGGAACCCTCTTGCATGGAATTGCCTAGTAAGCCATCTACCAAAAGCACCCAAGCCGATAACAGATACAATCATAACTATAGATAAACACACCAACTAGAAGATAAAAATAACATTCAAGCATCCACAACATACCCTCATTATGGATATATTATCGGGGGAGGTAATACTTAATCCTTATATTGCTGGATGGAGAATTTTGTTTCCATCGTAGCCTTAAGGATATGAGAAACAGAATTAAAAGTAAACTTTATTCTTTAACAATCAAAAAATCGTTCTTCTCGCAGAACTTCCTCAATTCTTAAATCTGAGATTCTACCGTCTTCTCCTCCTCTTGCTTCTCAGTTGAAACCCTCGCATATATTGTCTCCTCTCATAGATTTAATATCTAATTTAAGCGATAGCAGAAAATCTAACAATTGATAAGATTTCCTGCTAAAACTTCAAACTCCCCGCATATTCATCAAAATTAGAACAATATCCTATGTTCTGATGAGCTGACAGATATTTCATAGTTCTTCTTAGGATAAGATTAAACTTAAAACTCTAAAGAGCTTCTCATAATTTACACTCTCTCAAAAACTTTCAAGGTAAATCCTTATTCTCTTGTCAGTATTATTTTTCATAGGTTTTTCGCTTCAGAAAGCCTCTAGCTTTCTTAGAAGTATTGGACTATCTCTCAATCACTTTCCATTCTTAAAATTGCAGATTTATCTTAAAATTAGCCCCTCAGCCATATTTGAAGCTCCACACAAGGGGTCGATAACTTCTTTCTTCCAGCTCCTTGCATACTCTTCTTTATCTACTAGGGAGTTAAAGTTTCAGATGATAGTCTTTCTAGAAAATCTCCTTTCACGTACAGCTTCAGCAAAAGCAAGCATAATAAGACCAATATGGATTTTCACAACTTATTTTCTTAAACACTCTCTTTACTGACTTAATATCTATTGTAGAAATATGATTTCTTATTCCAGGTTATGTCGAACAAGTACTATCGGCAAGCGGAAAATAAAAGGGGTAGCCTATTCTCCTTTCTGTGTTTTTAGCTTAACTTCTACTTTCTTCTATCTCTTTTAATATCTTGAGGATTTGATTTTTGAGTTCGGGAAGTTTGTTTTTGATAGTTACCCAAACTAATTCCAAATCCACGCTGAAATACTTGTGAATTAGCTTATCCCTCATACCAGAAATGTCCCTCCATGGAACTCCGCGGTGCTTTGTCCTTAGTTCCTTACTCAAATTCTTAGTTGCTTCACCAATTATCTCTAGTCCCCCTTAAGACGGCGTACTGTTTTTCTACATTCTTAAAAAAATTCTTCTTTAGTCAAACCTTCTATAAATTTCTCTATGTTAGGAATCGCATCTAGAATGTGTTTTAAGTATGCTTTATCTCTTCTCATAAATTACTCGCATTTCCTTTTTTACGTCCTCTATTATGTAGGGGCTTAAACTGCGGAAGATTACAAGATCAACCTTTCTTTTAAATATCTTTCTCAGTTCATCTTCTATACTAACTAGATCGAGGAGGCTCTTTCTGCTATTCCGCTCAAATTCTATGGCTATGTCTATATCGCTTTTTCTGTTTTGCTCCCCTCTAACAAAAGAACCGAAAACAGCCATAAACACTATGTCGTTCTTTTTGCAGATCTCAGCCAGCTTCTCTTCTAAGCCCTCCCTCCTTAGCTCTTCTGGCAGATTTTGAATTTCAATTTTAACACTCATGCCTTAACTGTTAAGGGATTTTCTTAATTTAAGCCTTTTCCTCATAAAAAAGAATTGAAAGTCTATCAATGTTTGCGGGTCTGTGGATGCACCTAACATACTGAACCTTGAATAGAGAATTGAAAGAGGAATGGAAGAGCCAATAATAGTCAAAATAGTCTTTAACAATGTCGTTGAGCTAAATTAGTCTGTGGGCTGAGCGATTTCTATGTTTATTCTGTGTTCTCTCAGCTTCTCGAAGCTTTTGTCCATGGTTTTCAAGGTAAGCTGGTTGACTTTGGCTGTTGCAGCGATGAGCAAGTCTGCGTCTCCCATGCTCAAGCCTTTTCTCCTCAACTCTTCATAGAGCCTGCAATACTCTAAAATCACCTCATTATCTATCTGGGCTATGTTGAAGGCCTCTTCTAATGCGTTTTTAGTTTCAAGGCGTTTACTCTCCTCCACTCCTCGAAGAAACTCTATTAAGGTTATCACACTAATTTAGCCTTTAGCCATAACGCCTTTACGCAGCCAGTCCACGAGTACGCTCGTGTCCAATAGGTTCATCTGAGAGCCAAACCCCTTCTAAGCAGCCGGGATTCTTCAAGGATTCTCTTAAGGTCGTCTTCAGAAAGTAGCTCACGGAGTTTTTTGAACGCCCTAGCCCTTTTCTCAGCCTTCACCTCTTCATACAGGTTGAGTAGATACTCCCCCCAGTCTCTATCCCCCTTATCCTTCTCCAGCACTTGCTTAACCCTTTTAGGAATTGAAATAGTTGAATAACTACTCATCAAATCACTATAAAATTATATTATTATCAGAGTATAAATATTTCGAGACTTAATGAGGGCTCCGTTAATTTTAGCTTATAGAGTCTGTAGGAAAAATCATGGAAAACTGGTTTCTCCCACCCGAGTGTTTAGTTGACTTATCTTATTTAATTGATTTGCTTCCAGGGTATTTTGTTATCTCTGTTGATACGTTAAGCAGAACTCAAGAGAGAATTAAGAGTGTAAAGGGTTGGGGTTGTTTGCTTAGACTTAGAGTTGAGTTGTTTGTTGGATTGCTTGGTTTATTTTCTCTACGCCTTCACCTATCTCGTTTATTGGTTTTACTGCTGAAAGTCTTATATGCTGGTTATATTCTCCGAAGCTTGATCCTGGAGCAACGGCTACCCCATACTCTCTTAGGAGTTTTAATGCAAAATCTGATGAATCGAATCCGTCTATCTTGATCTTTGGGAATAGGTAGAATGCTCCATCAGATGGGTAGACTTCTATCAAGCTATTCTCTTGAAGCTTACTATACATGTATCTTACCCTCTTCTTTACTTCATCAACATTCCTTACAATATTCTCTTCATCTCTAAGAGCTTTAAGTGCAGCTCTCTGGATAAACTCAGGGATACACGTCATGATTAATCCTAGGATTTTAGCTGCTCTCTCAATCAATTCTCTATCTCCCACCAAGTATCCTATTCTGTATCCTGTCATTCCCCAAGTCTTCGAGAAAGACCCGACTAGCACGTATCCTTCATCTAGTACCTGAGCGATGCTTGGAGCATACCTACCATGGAAATAATACTGTGAGTATACTTCATCACTTATAATAGTTAAACCTGATTCTCTAGCTTCTTCAACAAGATTCTTCAACTCAGTTAAGCTTAATGCACGTCCAGTTGGGTTATTAGGATAATTAAGGATTAGTAGCTTTGATGCTGGTGTAGTATGCCTAGATAATTCTCCAAGTTTAACAGTCCACTTATCTCTAATGCTTGTCCTTAATGGTACATATCTTCTACCTAGATGCTCAGCTATCTCTCTGTATAGAGGCCACGCAGGCTCTGGAACTAGGACTTCATCACCTATCCTAGATAATGCCTGTACAGCTATGTAGATAGCCGTAACCCCACCGCTTGTTACAAGTATATTCTCAGGCTTAAAGTCTACACCATACATGCTGTTCAGTCTCTTCGCGATAGCTTCCCTTAACTCAATGATACCGTAAGATGAGAGATACCTCGACCTACCCTCTCTTAAAGCTCTACAAGCTTCATCAACAACACTAGGTGGAGCAGTGAAATCAGGTTCACCAATCTCCAGCCTAATAATCCTTCTACCAGACTTCTCAAGCTCTAAAGCCATATAGAATATCTCTCTCAAACCGATTCTCCCAGTCTTACTAGTCTTTTCAACCTGAACCTTAGTAGACTCGGAAATAAGCAGAGAGATAAGCCTACTCGTAAAATCTCTATCTAGACCAAGCTCTCCAGAAAAGTTTAAAGCATCATTAAATAACTCAGCTTCCACCTGCCTATCCGAAATATCTATGCCAAGCCTACTCTTAATATCACCAATCTTCAAAGACAGCTCCACCCTCTTAGCAGTAAGTCTCAGAATCTCCCTCGTAACCTTCTTAATCTCCTCCCTTAGCTCCTTAAGCTCAGCACCACTCATAACAACTCAAGAAATAGATAGATGAGATTATTAACCATATACACCCTAGAAATGATTATCCAGAGCTTAGCGGGCTTCTTAAGGTGAAAGTATCTCTTAGACTGAATGATGTATTATCTAATTGGGGGAGTATGATAAGCCTCGGGACTTTTCTTACTAACATCAGTCTAAAACAAACGTATCAGCCTTCTAGGTTGGAGATAGTGGTTATCTCTAATCTATGGTTTTCGATGAAGAATCTTAAGTACGGAAGACTGAAAATTTTAAGATTTTTTGATTTCAAGCCTCTTTTATGAGTTTTCTATAGAAAGGTATTTATATCCATCTATAGGATTTTTTCCCGTTAATTGGAGATGGTGAAAATCGAGGTAGTACTTGACGTTGTAAGGCTTGAAGAGAAGCTTATTATAAAAAGTCTTAGAGACAATAATGTAGAATTATCACTCACAAACTTAAGAATAAACCCACTATCATGGTCTATATCTGGAGAAGTAGACCTCACCCTCATTAGACCTATCTCAATGTATAGAGCTGTTTACTCTGCATGTATTAGAGAATCAATGGGTATCCAGACAATGAATAATTCTTCCTCTATACTGATCTCTGGAGACAAAGTCTTAACTCTCTCTAAACTTAAGGCTCTCAACATATCAGTCCCAGAAACATACATAGCATTTAGCAGTGAAGCCGTCTTGAAAGCAGGAGAAAAGATCGGTTTCCCCCTAGTAGATAAACCTCCGATTGGAAGCTGGGGAAGACTAGTAACGTTAGTAAAGGATCTTCAAGTCCTGAAGAGTATAGTAGAACATAGAGAGATGCTACCAAGCCAGAGTGTGAAAACCCACATAATACAGAAATATATCAAAGATAGCAGGAAGGATATAAGAGTACTAACTCTACCAAACCAGATAATTGGTGCAGTGGTAAGAAGACCAGATAATAGAGAATGGAGAAGCAATGTAGCATTAGGAGGGATAACAGAACCTTATAGATTAGATAGCGATCTTGAAGAATTAACATACAAAGTAGCTGAAGTAATCGGAGGTGAATTCATAGCAGTAGATGTATTTCAAGAAGATGGAAGATACCTAGTTAATGAAGTTAATGGAGTCCCAGAATTCAAAGGATTCATGACTGCAACAAAGATAAACGTACCAGAAATACTTACACATTATATTAAAGCTAAAATCAAGAAGTAGAAAATGTTCCATGGAAAAAGCAGAGAATATACAGTAGAACATCTACTTGGAGGATCAACAATTATCCATTATATGAGAATAAACGGGAAACCATGATAATAAAAGCTAGAGAGAAGTATTACTTATCGACAGGCTCTAAGCCTGAAAACTGTCACATATAGAGTAAAAGCTAGATTAATTCAGCAGTCTTATTATTATATTGGTCTTAATGGTGGAGTATCTATCCCCTTCTTCTCATCTATCCCCAGCATAATATTCATACATTGGATGGCTTGACCTGCTGCACCCTTAACAAGGTTATCTATTGCACAGAAAGATACCACTCCACTACCCTGGTGTACTATAGCTTTAACATCAGCATAATTTGAGCCTATAACGTTTACTGGGTCAGGATACTTGAATAATCCTTCACCGACAATTCTTACAAATGGCTCACCACTATACCTCTTAGCATATATTCTCCTAAGAGTATTATCGTCAATGTTCTGACTAGTTAACCATGTATGGCATGTAGCGAGAGCTCCTCTTACAGCTCCAACAGCATGAGGAACAAACATCACATTTATTTTCTCTTTTGAGAAGTAGCTTAGCTCTTGTATTATCTCAGCAGCATGTCTATGTCCTTCTACACTGTATGGTCTCATAACATTTGCTCTCTCAGGATGATGGGAGCCTAGATTTGGTTTACGTCCAGCCTCGCTACTACCTACCTTGACATCAACTACTATATGCTCAAGATCAATAATATTTGATTCAACTAGAGGTGTCAAAGCAAGTATAGATGCGGTAGCATTACATCCAGGGCAAGCAACCAAGTCAGTATTCTTTATCTCCTCTCTATGTATTTCAGGTAGACCGTAAGCAGCTTTAGATAGAAGATCAACAGCCTCATGCTTCACCCCATACCAAACCTCATAATCTCTTGGATTCTTAAGCCTAAAATCTGGACTAAGATCCACGATCTTCAATCCACTCTCTAGAAGCTTAGGTGTAATCTTCTGAGAAACACCTGTAGGAGTATTTATGAAGACTAGGTCACATTTTGAAGTTAATTCATCTGTTGATACATTTGTAAACTTAAGGTTGGAATAGTATCTCCTCAAGTTTACATGGACGAATGATACAGGTTTCCCCGCAAACTCTCTAGAAGTAGCAATAGTTACTTCAACTTCTGGATGAATCGACAGTATCCTCAGCAACTCCCCTCCAGTATACCCGCTTGCACCTACTACTCCAACCCTAACCATCGGGAAACCTACAATATTGGTTGTATTTCAGGCTTACCTAGCCGAGTAAGACTACGGCTGAGAATCAATGAAACGTACTAATAGATTAAAGAAAGTAAATAAACTGAGAATAGAGTTAATATCTAGTGTTAACAAGTTATCTTCAAGCGATGTCTTTGATAGTTGTAAAAGCTGGTGGAAGAGCGCTTGAACAGAATATCGATAACATATTGAAGAGTATTGCTTCTAGAGTGTGTAGGGGGCTGAAGATAATCTTTGTTCATGGTGGTGGAGATGTTGTTACAAGGTATGAAGAATTAATAGGTGTAAAGCCGAGGTTCGTTGTCTCACCGCAGGGTATAAGGAGTAGGTATACAGATGAGAGAGAGCTTGAAGTCTATGTAATGGTTATGGCTGGAAAGATAAACAAGGAGATAGTTGCTAAGTTAAACAGGCTGGGGGTGAAAGCCATAGGATTAACAGGTGCGGATGCAGGATTCATTAAAGCAGAAAGAAAGAAGAAGATAATAATCCTAGATGAAAATAATAGAAGAAAGATCATACCGGGAGGATACACAGGAATGATAAAAGAAGTTGAAGCAGAACTCCTCACAGTTCTTATCAACCAAGGATACCTACCAGTAATCGCACCAATAGCGTATGGAGAAGAAGGAGAATTACTAAATGTAGATGCTGACCAAGCTGCTGCGAAGATAGCTGAGTCTATACGGGCTGAAAAACTACTCATACTCACAGATGTAGAAGGCGTATTAATTGAAGATAAACTAGCTAAGAGAATAAGAGTAGATGAAGTAGGTATGTTAGAGTCAAAGATAGGCTTTGGAATGAATAGGAAAGTCTTAATGTGTACTAGAGTTTTACAATCAGGTGTAAAAGAATCAATAATATCTTCAGGGTTAATAGAAGACCCATTGAAAGCTCTAGAAGAAGACATAGGTACCAAGATTACTCTACAGCTCTAACCAAGTTTTCTATAAATCTTTTAGAAACGGCTATATATTATACTCTACGTATATGTTTCTCCTAGTAGGTAACGATAAACCTTTAATCTCTTCTCATAAGCTTCTTTACTTATTCTCCCATCATCATAGAGTTTATTGAGTTTGTCTATACATTTATTTATTGATGCCCTTACAATATTTCGTTCTAAAACGAGTGAACTTTCTATTTTATCCCTCCATTCTTTTTGCTCCTCTTTATAATCCATTTTCTCAATTGGAGTTTTCCCAGCTGATGTGTAACTACTGATAATCGGTGGTGTTTTCAAACGTGTCAAAATCTTTGTAACATACTCATTCACACGTTTTAATATCAGGGACGTGTTTATCTCTCTAGAAGGCACCTCGCTTTCCCTCTTATATGTTGCGTTGGTCCATTTCTTAAAAAAAGACCTTATCTCATCGGTTGTTATGTCAGGTCTTTTACTGAGAAGTTGAAGAAACTCATAAGTTATTTTAAATGCTTCTTCTTTGAAGAATTGCTTATCATTTAATTTTATCAATGGGACTTCTGATATTCCTAGAAGATCCTTGTTTTCTAAAAAGAATGCTCTTGATATTTGACATGACTTAACGATTAGTAGGTCAGACCGTTTAGATAGGTTGAGTCTAAATATGCTAAGTTTAACCATGCCTGAAGATAATACATAAGGAACGAAATCTTCAGATGAATAACTATGTATCTCTTCGAATCGTGTAATAAGGGTCCGCATTACTTGATGAATAAGAATCATGACCTTCTTAGATAGGTTATCATCATCAATGTAAAAATATAGTCTAAGCATCACTCTATACTAGCTTATAAAAATATTCGACAATAGTTAAAGTTTTCTAAGGAGCAATCTAGGACCTCATCTCTTAACACTTATCCATCTAACTAAATTACAATAAAAGAAAAGAAAAATTGTAAAAAAGTTAACAGTTTTCCAGCATCTTCACTTATCTCTATACCTAAAATGTCTAGAAATTATTCTTGAAGGTGCAATAACAATCATGTTGACGAATTTTGATTACTATTACAATTCTAGCATATTATGTTATAACAATATTTTTCCTCATCGTCTTCATTTCTGTGAAGTGAACACAGCTATAATCAGTAAATTTAGTCTAAGCTTTTCTCTCATAATTATACTTTTATCCACTATACACCCTTTTCTCGTTTGAACATGCGTTTGAGAACTTTGATTTAAAATCTGAGACTACATATTCATTGAAAATTATTAATTATTTTATGATTAGTGTAGCTGGTGCTTGGATTGGTGTTAATCCAAGTTTTCTCTCAACTGTTCTGCTTTTCCATTTTACATACTTCAAGAATGTTTTGAGTAAGAATCTTAGGGGAGCTGCAGCAAGTTTATTTAGGTAGAATTTATTTATTATGTCTTCCGCCCAATATACGGAGTGCCATAAACATCTCCTCATAACTTCTATATGCTCTTCTGTTATCTTGACATCTGTAAACCAGTCTTTGTTCTTCAGTACACCCATCGGTACGAAGAACATTGGAATGATTAGCGACCTGTATGGTCTAAGTCTATCTATTAACTCTGCAGTTTGAATTAAGTCTTCAGATGTCTCTTCAGGTAAACCAAGTATTAATGTTGCTGCAGGTATAATATTGTTCTCATGCATTATCGTAAAAGCATCTTCAACTACTTGTGGCCAAGACTCGGCAGAGTATGGGAGAGACTTAGCAGGCATAATCTTCCTAGCTAGCTTCGGAGAACCAGTCTCTAATCCAACTTCTACGCCTAGATAATTCTGAACACCATTACTCTTAACAATCTCCATTATCTTAGAGATTAGATTGTATTTTTCTTCAGCATTCTTTATTGCTGCTAAGCTTGCATGACTCCAAGCAATTTCTTTAAGATGTTTCCTAGCAACTTGATGAAGCTTTATTAAAGCATCTGGGTTAAGATTTAACCCACGCCCACCATATAGCAGTACATCTTCAGAGTGAAGTATACCGTTCTTAACACCCTGTTCAACATTAACTACTATCTCTTTCTCAATTTTCTCTAGAGGTATATGTCTAAGGCTTCTAAGAGTTACTGAGCAGAATCTACAACCTCTAGGGCATCCACGCATAATCTCAACAAGCCCATTTATACTTGCATACTTTATCAATGGGATCTCATCAATAGTTGGAACATCTCTAGGTCCCACGAAGACGTATCTTGGAAGAGGCTCACCATTAAAGACTCTCTCAACCAAGTCTAAGGCTATTCTTTCTCCTTCCCCATCTACCACAGTATCTACCATCCACCTACTCCAAAGATCTATCTTATAGAGCCACTGCCAAGCAGAAGGTCCTCCAACAATAATCTTTAATCCTCTCTTTTTAGCTTCACTTATAGCTGGCTTCTCCATGAACTTCTTAAAGCTTCTAGCATTCACAGGCTCTCTCTTAGTAACAATCCACCACTCACTACTCGGTGGGCAGAGTGCAAAATAATCATGATGGCTTAACATTAAGATTTTTGCATTAAGCAAGTACCTATCTACATAGTCTGGGTCTATTACTGCAGCATTGTAACCATGGTCTAAGAGTAGTGCTTCAAGTTTCCTTAAAGCATATGGTGCCTGCCATGGTCTACCTCTTTCATCAGTCTTCATCTTTGGTGCTGCTATCCACATCCATAGATCCTCAGGCATACCTATCGGTGGACCAGTAGCCATAAATCCTAGAAACTCTTTACCATGATGATTAGACATCATCGTTCTATCTGTCGTCAAGATTATGTCAATCTTCTCACTAGACATACACTACACCTCTATTATCTTTATCTTCTCATTAACAGGGACCTCCAAGCCTACCATGTTTTTTATTAATACTATTCCATCTCCATCTTTAGCTAATTCGATATCTTTCTCTAAGTCTTGTATTGACTTCTCTTCTATCACTATGCTTAAACTAGTATTCTGTAAAAGTATTCTTCTAACGTATGCCATATACGTTAAATCTCCAATGTTTTGAAGATAAAATCTTAATCTAACTCTCCCAGCTGCTCTACAGGAATAATCAAGTAGATACTCAATTATCCTGTCTACGCCCTCTTCGCTTAACTCTCCAACATACCAGACATCATAGAATCTTTGACCCAGGATTGTCATCGGCATACCCTCCACTTATTCGAAAGAGATCTAGAAAGCACTCTATAAAATTTTACTTACTACTTCACCCTTAATAAATTGTATACTTTTAACCCTCTTAATAAAAGCTAATCATCCCTTTCAATTTACATTTCTTGAAGAATGACCCCTTAAGCTCTAGGCTTTAGTTAGAATAATCTCAGAATAACCTAAGTATATATTGAGCTCCCTTTATAGAGATATAGTAATATATCTCTGCATGTAGTTTGGTTTAGAGGTTGAGTGGATTGCGGAAGTTAGAGTGCCCTGTATGTAGTGGATTCTTAGAGATACCAGATGATGCTGTTTCAGGGGAACTCTTTGAACATGATGAATGTGGTGCTCAGCTTGAGCTTGAAGTAGATGAAAGTGGGAACTATAAACTTAGAGAAGCTGAAGAAATCTCAGAAGATTGGGGAGAATGATTATACATCGTTCTTAACCATCCTCTACTACATAGAAATCAATAAACACTCAGAAGATTAGCTACCATCCAAGAATGCTGTTATATCTAGAAGCCCTATCTATTCTACAATCATTACTTGATCCCATAGTTTCAGCTATACGAGAAATGCAACAAAAATGATATTTTATGTGTCATTATTTATGAAATACGTACATTCTTTCACAAGGAACGTATGGAGTCATAAATAGATTTATTAGAATCGGAGTTTATATGCTGTTTGTATAGATGGAGATAGGTGTAGCTTACGATTATATTAGATGGGAAGAGAGAGCGATTATTGATGCGATACGGAAACTTGGTCATGAAGTTAAACCTATACAAGTAAGTAAGAAGGTTTTCTGGTTAACTGAGATGAATGGATTTAGCGGGTTAGACTTCGTGATTCAACGTTGTGTAAGTTTTTACCGTGCATTAACATCCACAGCTATCTTTGAAGAACAAGGAGTAACAGTAGTAAATAGTTTTACAGTTATAAGAGATTGTGAAGATAAACTCTATACAACGTTAAGGCTTTCTAGAAACAATATCCCAGTACCTAGAACAGCTGTATCTTTTAGTAGAGAAGGATGTCTAAGTATCGCAGAAGAATTAGGATACCCACTTGTTGTTAAGCCAATCTATGGTAGTTGGGGGAGGATGGTGAGTAGAGCATTAGATAGAGATAGCTTACTTGAGATAATAGAATTCAGAGAATATATGCAAAGTCCACATTTTAAGGTCCACTATATACAGGAATACGTAGATAAGCCTAGTAGAGATATTAGAGCTTTCTATTTCTGGGGTGAGATTCCAGCAGCAATATATAGAGTTAGTAGTAGCTGGAAAACGAATACAGCACTGGGTGGGGTTGCTGTAGAAGCAAAACTAGACAATGAATTAATTGAGATCGTTAAGAAATCTGGAGATATCATGGGTGGAGGTGTTCTGGGGATCGATATCTTAGAATCGAGAGATGGACGATACCTAGTAAGTGAAGTAAATGCGATACCAGAATTCAGAAATACGGTTAGAGTAACAGGAAAAGACCTTGCAAAGATAATGATAGAAGCAACAATCAAGAATATGAAAAAATAGAATAAACCCTAAACATTTCAGTTAAATTCTTAATATCAATATTTTTAGGTTGGCTTTGAAGATGAGTAGAGAGATGGAGCTCGCAAAGAATCTGCTTTTTGACCTACTAAGCGTATATACTCCTCCAAGGTATGAGTTTAAGTTAATACCAGTAGTTAGAGATTGGGCGGACAAGCTTGGATACGATGAATTCTACGTAGATGATGTTGGAAACATCTTCCTTAGACTTGGCTCTCATGGGAGAACCATTCTCCTCGCAGGACATCTAGACACAGTCCCAGGAGAGGTTGATGTTAAACTATCTCAAGATACAATTTATGGTAGGGGTGCAGTAGATGCTAAAGGACCTTTAGCAGCATTCATTCTTGGAGCAGTGTTAAGTAAAATAGAAGGGGGTAATTCTAAAGTTTACGTTGCAGGGCTTGTTAGAGAAGAAGATGATGGGTTAGGTTCTAGACATCTTGTAGAAAGCGGGTTCAAGTCAGACTACATTATAGTTGGTGAGCCTACAAATCTTGGAGTTGCGATAGCTTATAGAGGAAGTATATTAATTAGAATTTCAGCAAATACGTTAGGTGGACATAGTTCTGCACCACACATAGGAGAATCAGCTCTAGATAAGTTAATACAATTCATAAACATAGTTAAGGGTAAGTTTAATGGTGTCAGATTCGATGATGTATCATGTGCTTTCACGGTTTTAAGAGCTGGAGAATGGCCAAGCAGCCTACCTAAGAAAGGAGAAGCATATGCAAACATAAGATATCCTCCAAGATGCTGTTCAGAAGATATAGTAAGAGAGATTAAAGAAGTAGCTCAAAGGGTTGGAGTTGAATTAGAAATTCTAAGTATAGAGAAGCCTGTTGAAGTTAGTGTAAATACAACTGTCGTTAGAGCATTGGTTAGAAGTATCCTAAGATCCAATCTAAAACCTAAGATTGTTAAGAAGACTGGAACAAGCGATATGAATACACTAATAGCTATATCGAAGAATATAACAACTTTTGGTCCAGGAGACTCTAGACTAGCCCATACAGATTATGAAAAAATTAGAGTAGATGAGGTCGTTACTGCAGCGAGGATAATCTCAAATGCTTTAAAAGAATTATCCAGGATCTAGAAGCTATAAATATATTCTTTTAGACCGAGTTCTTCCAGCTTCTTGGGTAGAGGTTTTCCTTGGTCGCTCCATCCTCTCAAACGATAGTATTCATCCAGCATCTTCATGAATCTCTCAGGATCTATGTTTTGACCTTGTGAAGCCCCAAACTTTAGTGGTTCAGAATACATTCTAGGTGGAAGCATATCATCGTCTTTCTTTAAACCCTCCCTTAGATTGTATACTCTAATCAAGTTGTTTATAATCTCACCTTTCCTCCTTAATTCCGCAGGATTGATACTCTTACCAGTAGCGAGATAATAAATCTCTGAGAGCTCTCTCCAGAGTAATGGTCCTATAATGGGTAAGCAGTAAAATTTACACAATATCATACTATCAACTACCACATGGAAGTCTTCAAGTTCTGCGACATATTCTACGTGACCATCATAGGATAATCTATCTACTTTAATTTCTGGATTAAATGGATGAGCACCAACAAGATTGGGTCTATATGCAACATGCCTTAGATGGCATGCTCCTCTCGCAGATACCGCATATGCTAATGCTACACCTTTTAAAGCTCTAGGCTCATATCCAGGAAACTCTAAACCTTTAACGTGTACAGCATACTCTGACGCAGCAAGCTTCTCCGAAGCTCTCTTAACACCTTCTGCTAATATATCTCCTAAACCTCTTCTATAAGCTATCATTTCAACTGCTTTTACTAATGCTTCACCATCTCCAAATCTTAACCATTCTTCTTTAATTAGCTTTTTCTCAGCAAGATACATTGCAAAAGCTATAACGTTTCCCGTAGTGATCGTGTCTAATCCAAGTCTATTTGCTAAGTCGTTTGCTCTTAATATGGCCTCCAATTCATCTATGTATGTGAGTGGCCCTAATGCAAATAGTGTTTCATATTCAGGCCCCTCCATCTCTAACCCATCAGATGTCTCTGAGTGTCTACCACAAGCTACTGGACAAGCAAAACATGTAATCCTCTTCTTTACATATAGCTTGTTAAAAGTTTCAGGTCCCATCTCTTCATAACCTGGGAAACTTCCACCTTCATAATACCTGGTAGGTAGAGAACCTGTTGAGTTGGTTAAAGCCATGATAGCCGAAGTCCCATATTTTGTCAAAGTTTGAAGTTTTTCTCTTGCTAATCTTACTACTCTGTCTCTAAACTCAATGAATTTTCCATCGTCTATCGGCTCGATTTTATAGTTTCCACGTATAGCGATTGCTTTCAATTTCTTACTACCCATTACTGCTCCCCCACCTGTTCGACCGAAGAATCCTCCTCGAAGCTTCTTCTTTTCATGCATATAGAGACCATGAACTATGCATGCAAATCTTACTAGATTTTCTCCAGCTGGTCCTATAGATGCAGTCATTACTTCTCCAAGCTCACTCCACAATTCCTTCTCTGTTGTATAGGTGTCAAGCCCCCATAGATGTGATGCACTCCTAATCTCTACTCTACCATCTTCTACTATTAAGTAGACTGGATCAGTAGAAACCCCTTTCACTACCAATGCATCGAAACCTGCTCTAGCAAGCTCTGTCCCAATATATCCTCCACATAATGATTCACCAAAGAATCCTGTTAAAGGGGATTTAAAAACAGCAGCCATCCTCGCTGCACTTGGAAGAACTAAGCCTTCAACTGGGCCTATACTAAATATGAGTAAATTCTCAGATGATAATGGCTCAATCCTTGGAGAAGTATTATCTATTAGAAGCTTTGCACCTAGCCCGACACCTCCAATATACTTTTCATAAAGAGGCTCATTAAACTCAAGATACTTCACTGATTTACTAGATAGATTTACGAGACCGATCTTATTCCAGTAACCGCCCCGCCTCACCCCAACCATAAGAAGCACCTCTTTAGATACCTCTAAAAGTGCACATGCGAGTAATAAGGTTTTCACCTATATTTCTCCCTTACTTCATAACTGAGTATGCGCATGGTTTTCTTGAGGGTAGGCAATCTAATATTGGAGAGTATTATCTGTTAAGACAATGCTTAAATCATCTTCGGTCCTGATGAATTGGTGAGCTTTATGATTGATTATAAAGCTGTTGATGAAAATTATTGGCACTATGCAAAGGATAATGCTCTAACAATCTTTAAGACTGATAAATTAGAGATAGGTATACTTGAGATTTCTCCTGGTGTCAGGCTTCCTAGAGAGGGTTATAGCATCCATGCTGAGAATGATGAGTTTGCATATGTATTATCAGGAGAAGTAACTTTTAGTACAGATAAGGAATCCATCAAGTTAAAGAGTGGGATGATGATGTATAACAGGAAGGGTACACCACATTATATTGTTAATCTCAGCGATAAACCCGCTAGGGTTCTATGGATACTTTCTCCTCCAAGGTAGGTGGGTCAGCATGCACCAGGATAGGGTTAAAAGAATTAGAAGGCTAATGGATGAAGAGGATATAGATATTGTGATGATTACATCCGAGCCTAATATGCTCTACTTCTCAGGGTATAGCGCAATATCCCTTGAGAGGCTAATAACACTATTAATACATGGAGGGGAAGATAGGGTATCTCTCATAGTCCCCAAGCTAGAGGAGAAGAGAGCAGAAGAAAACTGTAAGTTAAGAGACTTTGAATTAATAAGTTATAGCGATAGTGAGAACCCCATCGATATTCTTGAGAATATTCTCTCTAGAAGTAGGCAGATAACAGTCGGAGTTGAGGAGACAATACAATTCAAATATGTTTATCCTTTAATGAGGAGGCTTGAGAACATAAAGTATTCTCTAGTAGATGGCTTACTATATTCTCTAAGAATCGTTAAGGACATGGTAGAAGTTGAGATTCTTAAGAAGGCTGCTGAAATAAACAATCAAGTTCTACTAGAAGCTATCAAGAATGTTAGAGAAGGTATCTCAGAGAAGAAGCTCATGATGTATATCAGAAATTATGCTTTAGAGATGGGGGCTGATGAAGTACCTTTCGCATTAGTTCAGAGTGGAGTTAACTCAGCTTTACCTCATCAAGAACCTACGGGCAGGGTGATCAGTAAAGGCGATATAGTAGTCCTAGATATTGGAGTTAGGTACCAAGGATATTACTCTGACCTAACGAGAACAGTAGTATGTGGTTCTCCATCAAAGGAACAAGTAGATATATTCAATATAGTGTTAAACGCTCAGCAGAATGCATTAGATACTATTAAGGAAGATGTAAAAGTGGAGAATATTGATCTAGCAGCACGTACGACTATTGAATCTTCTGGCTACGGAGAATATTTCATACATAGGACTGGGCATGGGATTGGTTTAGAAGTTCACGAACCACCCTTCATCAAGACTGGGAATAAAGACTCCCTGAAGAGCGGGATGGTCTTTACAGTTGAGCCAGGTATCTACATACCAAACCAGTTTGGTGTAAGAATAGAAGATAACATCATAGTGACCAGAGAAGGATACATCAACCTCACTAAACTACCTAAATCAATATACATTGAAGACTATGAATTATGAGGCTGATCATGAAGAGAACAGGGATAAAGTGGTTGCCTCTGTGTTTAGACAACGTGATTAAGGGAAGAACTTCATCTCCTTTGAAAATCGTTATCCTACATTAAATTTCTAAGTTAGAATGCTCCAACAATTATACGTAAAAATCTTATGTTTACGTAGAAGAGATTGAGGAGAGGAATAGTTTCTGTAGTTTCTCTAATGTATCTCTACACCATTGTCTTAATCCTTCTACTCTCCTACGGTCTACCTCAATCATCTTCTTTACTTCTTCGGGGTTAGCTGACCCTATA